>Ga0209712_10002535_pt1 | contig 14978 bp, 9 predicted proteins | sample ArcOceMetagenome_FD_187443 | JGI IMG/M metagenome (GOLD analysis project Ga0209712, IMG submission 187443) | Marine eukaryotic phytoplankton communities from Arctic Ocean - Arctic Ocean - Greenland ARC118M Metagenome (SPAdes) (version 2) | ecosystem: Environmental > Aquatic > Marine > Oceanic...
TAGCTCTGAGTTTTCAGTTGTTTCTGTTTTAGTCATTTCTATGAAAGTCATGACTAAAAACAATACGATCATTACATTAAATAACATATCTTTTTTCTTATAAAAGTAATACAAATACTTCCACCATGATATACCTTAAAAATGGTATTTCTCATTTTATAAAAAATAAAATTTCACATAATTATTATCTCACAGTATTCAATTTCACTTAACTAATCTGAGTTAAATCATCATTCTTTTAAGGCCAATTTGATTAATGGAAAAAGCTTTTGACAGGTTGGAATTAAAGAGAAGAAGAAGAAGAAGAAGAAGAAGATATAGGGATTCTTTTTTAGATCTATCGATACAGACTAACTATGGGCTATCTAGAAGGAATTGGTGGGAGGTTTTGGGTGAATAAACATATACCATTATTTCAGTAAAATAAAGGTGCTCCTCTCAGACACGTTGCTGAGAGGAGCCATCCCAAAAACCAATTGTTAAAGGACATCTTTCGAGTTTTGACAATCGTTTTAAATTTTATAAAAAACTGATTGTCAACGACTTAAGTCTAACTCGGTTTATTTTCTATATTTTTTAGAGCGATCGAATCCGCCTGTTTTTCTTTGAATTTGGTAAGCTACCGTGATCTCATGAGATCCTGAATTATACTGTTGGAAGTCGCCCATGAAAGCGTCGTAGCTGTAGTAAAATTGAAGGTTTTTATATTTCGTTCCTACTAAAAATGCAACCGCTCCACCATCTCCCATTCGGTAGGTTAACCCAGCAATTAATTTTTCATCTAAGAAACCTGCTTTTAAATTTAAGTCCATTAGAAAAGGAACGTTCCTTAATTTTTTCACTAAAATAGAAGGCTCGAGCGTTACTTTTTTATCATCAATTGCAAAGCGGTGACCAGCATTGAAAAGGTAGTAATTAAAAAATCCTCCTGAAGATACGCCAGAGATCTCATCTAATTTATTTTTAATTAAATTAGGCATTGATAATCCGAAAAAAGTACCTTCTGCCAATTCTAAATATGCTCCAAAAGAAGCATCAAAAGTTCTATATCCATCTACACCATCTTCAATGATTTGATCGCCGGTGTCATATAAAGGATCGCTAAGGATTGAATTGTCTAGACGAGTTCGATTGAATTCCGTTGACATTCCGAAACCTAATTTTGTTTGATTGATGTCGTATCGAAAAGCATAAGATAACTGCATTCTGTATCGAGTGAATGCAGCGATTTTTTCCGTAAAAAGTAAAGCCCCAAGTCCAAGACTTTTACCGATTGGCCCGCTGTAACTTAAAGAGTAAGATTCAGGCGCTCCTGTAAATCCTGACCATTGATTTCGAACATTCATAAATAATTTATGATTCTCTTGGTCGAATCCAGCGGTGGCAGGATTGATTAATAATTTGTTGATTTGGTAATGGCTGAAAATTGCTTCGTATTGAGCATTTAAGTTGATCGCTAAAAATGAGAAGCAAGCTATTAAGAGTAATAATTTTTTCATGTTTGACAAATTTATTTTGTTTTAGCATGTTGAGCATTTTTTTCAAAATTGCTCAACATGCTTAATGTGTTTGTGGGAGATATAATTAAGATTATCTTACGATTGAAAGTGAGCCTCTTGAAATTTGTGTAGCTCCATTGCCATCTTCATATTCAAGTACATAAAAGTAGCCTCCTTGAGGAAGTTCTTCATTTCTTCTTCCGATTCCGATAAATGAGTTATCGTAGTCATCATTTTGATAAACCTCTTGTCCCCATCGATTGAAGATGATTACTTTAACGGTCGTACCTTCTAAACAGTTGACATAGAAGTTGTCATTTAATCCATCGTTATTTGGAGAGATAACTGTTCTTGCTTCGTAGCAATCTGAATCGTAATCTACATTGAATCTTACCATCTCAGAAGTACATCCGTTGGTATCAGTTACCATCAAGACATGCTCAATTCCTCCTTGTAAACCCTCTATAAAATCTTCCGTAGTGATTATTGCATCCCATTGAAAAGTGTAAGGTGCAGTTCCACCAAGCACGATAGCTTCTGCTCTTCCTGGGAAGACGTTGATGGTTACTTGGATTGGTGCAGGTTCTGTAATTGTGAAAGACCCAATTACCATTACATTATTATCATCAGTCGCTGTAATTTCATAAGTTCCTGGTGCAAGGTTTTCAAGGGAAGATCCATCACTTCCAGTTTCAGAAAAGCCTGTATAATCCCAATCATAAGTGTATGGTTCTGTTCCACCTGAAGCAACAACTGAAAGTATTCCGTCAGTATCACCATTACAAGTAACCATTAATTGAGAAGCAAGATCTGTGTCCAATGATATTTGGCATTCATCTAATTCAGTTTGGAAAGTAGTTGTACAACTATTAGCATCAGTTACTGTAAGGAAATACATTCCCCCAATAAGACCAGTAATAGTTGATGTAGTTCCTACTGAAGTACCATTTTGGTTTTCCCAAGAATAAGTAAAACCACCAACTCCACCGCCTGCTACTACTTCAATTTCTCCTCCTTCACAATCTAAAGCTGTTGGTTGGATAACTGTTGATGATAAAATCGCAACAGGGTTAGCAGGTTGACTGATATTAAGAGTTGCATCATAAATAACTACTCCCATTCCATCTATAATAATTACTCGGTAATCACCAGCAATAACATTACTAATATCTTGACCCATTGAAATGGTATCACCTGTTGAAATCTGAATCCATAGGTAAGAGAACTGCGGAAATCCACCACTTACTGTCAAATCAATTGCTCCTGTAGGTAATCCAAAACAGTCAACTGAAGTTATATCAGCATCAATCTCAGTAAGCTTAGTAACCGTATATTCTGGAGAAACAAAGATACATCCATTAGCATCTGTGATCGTAACACCATAAGTTCCCATACACAAATTGTCAGGGTCTTGATTAGTTGCACCATTACTCCATTCGTAATTATAATTAGGTGTTCCACCAGCAACTGTAATATCTATTTTTCCATTACAAACACTAGGTGATTGGTTGGTAATAATCACATTCGTGATTGAAATTGGAGTAGGTTGTTCAATAGTATAAGTATTACTTGTGTCTACTAATCCTTGTGCATCAGTAACTTCAATTATAAAATCTCCTGGACAAAGACCTGCAAAGCAAACTGTAGTAGCTGTACTTTGTTGAGAATTGCCTCCATTTATACTAACATTATAAGGAGCATTTCCTCCTACAATATTTACACATATTTTTCCATCACAATCTCCAAAACATGAAGCATCCGTTACATCAACACTTCCTATTTGTGGAGAAGAAGGTTCAATTATATATTCAGGAGAAACAAACGTACATCCTTTAGAATCTGTAACGGTAACATTATATGACCCTTCACACAACTCAACTAAGTCCTGACTAGTTTGAGGAACACTCCATTGATAAGTGTATGGCCCCATTCCTCCACCAGGTGTAATATTAATAGAACCATCACAAATATCTGATTCATCAATGATAACTACATTGGTAATTGTTACTGCTGTAGGTTCTGTAATTACATAAGTTTTTGTAATTGTAGTTGGAGGCATTGCTAGATCGGTGATTTCTACGGTATAGGTTCCAGCTGTTAAAGCAAAAACATCTTTTGTAGTAGCAAAGGTTCCAGTTGAATTACTCCATTTGTACGTATATGTTGGTGTTCCTCCAAACACAGTTATTTCAATAGATCCATCATTTCCATCATGACAAGTTACTTGTGTTACTATTTCAGTTTGAATACTTAGCGTATTGGTAACTGCATCACTTCCTACTGTTGTACAACCTGAAGCTATATCTGTAACGGTTACAGAATAAATACCTGCAGTTAAGCCATTGATATCTTCTGTCGTTGCTGCATTACTCCATAAGTAAGTATAATTATTTCCAGCAGGAGAAACGGTCAAATTAATTGCTCCATCATTTCCAGTAGGAGATTCATTCGTCACTACAAAACTTAACCCAAGTGATGCAGGTTGCGTAACTGGATAACTGTCAGAGAATATACATCCATTTGCATCTTGAATTGTTGCAGAATAATTTCCTGCACTTAATCCAGATATTGATGTTCCCATTGAACCATTACTCCATGTTACAGTATATCCAGCTCCAACAGTTCCTCCTGTAATATTTAAACTTATTGATCCATCATCTTCGCCGAAACAAGATGCACCATTGATAGTAGAAATAACTGTAATTGGTGCAGGTTGTCCAACTGTAATAGCTGATCCAACTTTTACACATCCATTATCATCTGTTACGGTTGGAGTATAAGACCCAGCAGTAAGGTTATTTATATTTTGACCAGTTCCTCCTCCGTTACTCCATGATACGGTATAGTTATTTGGATTTCCAGTTCCTCCTGTAATATTCAATGAGATTGACCCATCGCTTCCTCCATTACATGAAGTATTGGTTACAGAACTACTCATTGAAATATCAGTAGGCTGAGTCAAGGTGATTGAATTTCCTGTAGCAGTACATCCTGTATTCATATCGGTAATAACTGGAGTATAAATTCCAGCTGCTAAGTTGCTGATCATTAATCCAGACATATTCCCTGGTTGCCAAGCTGCGGTATAAGTAGTTCCTGCTGCTCCACCAAATCCTGAGATCGTAATTGATCCTGTATTATTTTCAAAACAAGTTAAGTTGGTAGTACTTATTATATTCACCAAGAGGCTAGCTCCATCTTCAATAGAAAAAGAACTTGTTCCTGTACATCCGTTATCATCTGTCGCAGTAACAGAGTAAGTTCCTGGTGCTAGACCTGAAACTGTTGGTCCACTTGGTAAACTATTAGACCATGTATAAGTATAATTTCCAATTCCCCCAGATCCATTTGCCGTTGCAGATCCATCATTTTGACCAGCACAAACTTCACTTGTTGTATTAACGGTAACTGTAATTGGATTACATGCATTAGGTACCTCAAAACTTTCAATTCCTTCGCATCCATCAGTATCAGTAATCGTTACGGTATATGTTCCAATTGATAATCCCGTAAGATCTTCATTAGTTGAGGCATTTGACCATGAGTAGGTATAACCTGGATTTCCTCCATTTGGAGTCAAATCAATTGCTCCATCACTATTTCCAGCACCTGATACTTGAGTAATATTAGCTGTAGCTGTAATTGGAACAGGGTCAGAAACCGTAATTGTTTTCTCTGCAGTAACTCCTTTACAATCTGTAACGGTAACAATATAGTCACCAGCAGCTAATCCTGAAATATCTTCTGAAGTTGCAGTAGTTGACCAAAGAATAGAGTAAGCTTCCACCCCACCTGAAATGGTAAGATCAATTGCTCCATCAGTATCTCCAACACAGGTTGGACTAGTTACTGTTTCAGTAATTGTTATTGGTAAAATATTTTCTACAGTAACATTACATGAGTTTCCTAAAAAGTCAATGGTATTTTGAGGGTTTGAAATCTCTACTGCAAAAGGTGGATTAGCATTAGGAATAGGCCCCATTTCTAAATCAACATTGGAACCAACAGCACCAGTTACATCAAAACATATTTGGTACAATGATATACCTGGACTCAAAGTAACTCCTTGACCAGAGTTATCAAACCAAAGTAATTTTACTGCATCAGCATTTGCATCATACACTAAATTATTTCCTACAGATAATCCTAATGGATTTCCATTTCCAAATTTAATTGACTCAAAAGTCAAAACTGAATTATCCCAAAGCATTCCATATTGAGCACTTAGGATCTCATCAAATCCATCCACAATTCTTACATCCACACAAATATTTTCTCCAGGGTTTGCTTTTTCACAACAATCCCATTCTAGATTTAATCCGCCATTAAAAACTTCAATTACTTCTACTGATCCAGGTACTCCTGCAAAATCAGCTAAACCATTTACATCAGCCACCTCGATCGTACCTGCATAATTTATTGGAGAAGTCTCTCCTATTGCTCCAATGATGTCATAACATACTTGGTAGATCGGAGTTTGATCAGTCAAAGTTACTCCTGAGCCATTATCCCATGATAAGGACAAAACACCATTATTGGTATTGGTAGATCCAAAGTTTCCAATTGCAGGTGGATTAGGATTTAATAACCCTAATGGATTTCCTGGTCCAATTGGAGAAAGTGGTTGACCTGCACCATCTAAGATAGTTGCATAAGAAATAATTGCAGGATCCCAAGTCAAATCATATTGAAAACTAATCACTTGATCAAAGTTCGCTACTTTAATAGGAACACATACTTGAGTTCCTGTTTCTCCAGTAATCTGCTCTGCGATAAAAGTAATTCCAGTTTGTTGTCCAGTTCCATTTCCAGTAACCATTACTAATCCTGAATTTACTGCATGAGGAACTAATTGACTATTTCTAATTACTTCGATGTTTCCAGTAAAATCTACATCTGTAGAAGTTTGACCAGCACCGATAATATCATAAAATATTTCAAAAATAATGTCTCCATCACAAGCGGTAACTCCTGAAGAGTTATTCCATGAAACAAATAAGTTTCCATTAGATGCTTGAGATGTTCCAAAACTTCCAACTGCGGGTGGAGATGGATTTGTTAAGCCTGTCAAATTCAAATTTCCGATAGAGGTAAAAGAAATAATTGATGGATCCCAATTAATGGTATATCCAAATCCTTCTACATTTTCAAAATTATCAACTGAAATTTTTACGCTTCCTGATGTACCGGTATCACCTGATTCATCAGAGGCCGTAAAGGTTACATCACCAGCTCCAGCACATCCTGTCCCATTCACATTGAATGTTCCATTATTTGCAGTAACCATTCCGTTAGCTACAGATAACTCATTAAAGTCAGAATCAACTGCCAAAATTGCTCCTCTAAAATCTATCGGAGAAGATTGACCAGCTTGACCAACTACCAAAAATTCTATCGTCAGGAGTTTTTCTCCGTCTACAAGGGTATTAGGTGTTGGATTTATAAAATCTGGATCTAAGTATTGAGTTACAAAAAAGTCCGTGATGGTTGCTGGCCCAAATGCGCTTGGATAAGTATAGCAAACCGCCGGATTTCCAGCTATATTACACATGATGTTACCATGAGTTGTAATGTTTTGAAATTGCAAAACTTGATCGTTCCATTCCATTTCGAATTGGAAACCAATTAAGTCTACAAAGTTTTCAACTGTAACGTCAACGAAAATAGTTGCGCCTGGATCGGCACTAGAGGAAGATGGTGTTACATTATATACTACTTGCGCAGTAGTTGAGAATGTTACTAACCATCCTAAGAATAAAAGTGTTATTATTTTTTTCATGTCCTAATGGGATGTAAATGTTAATAAATCTAAGTAAGAATCTAGAATTTTAGTTAAGTCGATTACTTACTTATTTAACAAAAATCATTTTTTCTAACAATTGGTTACTCTTCGATTGTACATAGTAAATGTATTCTCCAGAAGCAGGGAAAATAGCAGAATCAATTTTCTTTTGGTGAAAACCGCTGATCATTTTTTCTGTATTTCTGTAAATTTCCTTTCCTGTCAAATCGGTAATTATCAAGGTAGTGTTCGTCGTTTCCTGTAGTTCAAATTCTATTGTTGTAAAATCCGTAAATGGATTTGGATAATTTACTAATGATTGAATATTTGATTTTGCCAATTGCTCTATTCCTACTATATCTTCAAACACAACTTGACCGTGTTCCACCACATGTGGAATCGCTTCAAAAGTAAGATCTGCTACTTCAATTGAAGCAGGGGTATTCACAAATAATAATTGAACCGTATCTCCTGGATTCCCCATGGCTTGCATCCTTAATTTAAAAATGACTGTATTATCGGGGATCGTCGTTCCTGACAAATTTTTATCTTCCCAAGAAACTGGCAATTTCCCTTCATCCAAATTGGCACTAGCAATTCCGAATCTAGATGAATCCAAATCAAGTAAATCGAAATAAGGAATTTCCAACAAAGTCATTTTTGTTGGATCCCATTGAATAGTAAATTGCATGGTGATTAGGTCGGTGAAGTTCGAGACAGACATCTCAATTTCAAATTCCTCGCTTTCATCGACTATAATACTAGGTAAAGTCATCGTTGGATCTTGCGCCTGAAGCGACAATCCGGTAGCGCAAACTAAGAGAAAGGTTAGTAGGTTTTTATACATTTTTTTACAATTGGTTGATTACAAAATCTTAATTTATGATAGATGAAAGCAATTAACATAGGTCGTCCTAAACCTTTGCTTCCGAGTTTGTTTGATTCATAAAAAAGACCCATTGGGAGAAAAACAGGAGTGAAGAATAGATGTCAGTTTTTTTATAACAATTAAAAACTTTACATCTGGGAGGATGGCGCACTCGTTTTAATCATGGGATAATAATTCGTTGTGTTTCTTTTTTGAATAAGATTCTAATAGAATCTCAAATATTATGTTCTGGTATAAATTTCTTAATTTTTGGTAACCAAAACAATTTTGTCCAAATATCTACTTCTCTTTTTCACGCTACGCAAAAAGGGGGGACAAAATATTTTTTTTTAGAAATAAAACTGCAAAAAATTAATCCACTAAATTAAATTGAATTTTACCTTTTTTATTTTTTTTGGAGGAGGGGAGAAGTTGCGTATTTAGTTATCAACTTTTTCCAAAAAAGTATAAATGTAAAAAAGGAGTTCGAAATGTGTGGGGTTTTTAAACCTGCAGTCCATGGGATTTTAAAAATTGGTTCCAGAATTTTAATCTGGTTTCTTTTACCTAATCTTTATTAGATAATTATTTGTTGTTCATGTTTTGATAGAACAAAGATAGGCTAAGCAACAGATACTTTTGTACCCAAAATATGGTATTTTTGGTTTAGGTTTTTTTATTATATGTGTCACTTTAATATTTAAAACACCTAACTATCAGATAGTTAGCTTTATTTTTTCCTAAAAAAAGCTGTCACAAAAGTCATAAATTTCTATTTTCCTTTTTTTAATATATATATATTCCTTCAAATTATCATTTTTTTGAAGCGCCACCTTTCTAGTTTCGTCCAGATTATTTTTAAGTTTCCAACAAAAAACTTCCCACTTTAAAATCATACTTTTACCTTTCATCAACTTTTAAATCTAATATGAGCATCCATTTGGAAAGAGGTCAACTCCTCTTGCAACAAGGCAGAATTGAAATGGCAAAGAAGGAGTTGCGGCTTGAATTGAACCAAAATCCAAGTAATGCTTATGCCATGGGATTACTCGGATTTTGTTATTCGACTGAAAAAGATCACGAAAATGCTGCTCAACTTATTGAGTCGGCTATCGGATTAGAACCTAATAATCCATATCTTTTTTACCTCCAAGCTAAAATATATTTGCTCGCCAATCGCTTAGAAGATTCTATCGCTGCGGCTGACCAGGGATTGCTTTTAAACCCAAATGGAGCAGAGTTCTTTTTGATCAAAGGATCTATCGCACTCAATTTAGACCAATGGGAAGAAGCTTTAAAATATGCAGAATTAGGTTTGGAATCAGATCCGGAGCATGTTGATTTAATCAATTTGCGAGCTCGTTCGCTTATCCAACTGAATCGAAGAAAAGAGGCAGAAGCCACCTTGGATTACGCTTTGCACAAATCTCCTGAAGATCCTTTGGCTCACACCAACAAGGGTTGGGTGGCTATCGAAAATGATAATTATGAAGAAGCGGTAACTCATTTTCGAGAAGCACTTCGGCTCGCTCCTACTTTTAATTTTGCCAAAACAGGACTCAAAGAAGCGATCAAAGGAAAAAATATCGTCTATCGACAAATCCTGAAATTTTTTCTTTGGACTAGTAAAATGAATGACAAAGGTCGCTGGCAACTCATGATTGGAGCTTATCTGATTTATATTATTTTTATAAAATTGGCCGAGAACTACCCTTCGTTGGCTCCTTTCTTTTATCCATTTATTCTTTTCTATATCATGTGGGCATTCTCTTCTTGGATTGCTCAACCATTTTCCAATTTATTTTTACGCCTTCATCCTTTGGGAAAATTGGCATTGTCTGATGATGAAAAATTTGCCTCTAACATCGTTGGTGTTTTTTTAGGAATTGGAATTATTTTTTGTCTGCTATTTTTCCTCACCAATGGCATTTTATGGATTGCGCTAGGCATTTGGTTTATCATCATGTTGATTCCGATTGGAGGAACTTTTATGATGGAAGAAGGAAGTAAAACTCGAAAATATTTAGCGATTTATGGAGCAACCATTGGATTTTGTGGCTTGGCATTTATTGGTTTATATTTATTAGCCAATATTCAAGCTATGCCATTGCTTTATGCTTTTGCACTTGGAATATTTTTCTATGGTTGGGTGGCGAATTATTTAGTCATGAAAGCGGCCAAGGAATATTAGTTTAAATACCTGAAATCTTTTTTCACCAAATGACCCCAGCATAAGAATTAAATTCCCCCATCCTTTTACCTAATTATAAAAAATACAATTCAGGTCACCGAACTCAGCTGGAACAAACAGAAATATTTGCCAAAAAAATTCCACTCATTCAGGTGGTGAAATCATACTAAAAAGTCCCCCCAACGAAGGAAATACTTTTACCAGCGTCCTACCTGTCGAAAACTCAAATGACAAAAAACGTACGGTATTTAAAACCCTATCAAAGTTTAAAATGTTACCTTCGCAAAAAGTGGTTAACTGCGCTAAAAGTGAAGATTCATTTTAAGAAATTAACCATTTACAATTAACCATTAATCATTCTTTTCAATGTACGATTTACTCATTGTGGGAGCTGGGCCCATCGGCTTGACCTGTGCCATCGAAGCACAAAAAGCAGGACTCAAATATCTAGTTATTGAGAAGGGAGTTTTAGTTAATTCTTTGTATAATTTCCCCACCAATATGACCTTTTTTTCTACCTCCAAAAAATTAGAAATTGGAGATATTCCTTTCATTTCTCACAATGAAAAACCTACTCGCCGAGAAGCGTTAGAATATTTTAGAAGAGTCAATGAAGATTGGAAACTGAATATCAATTTTTACGAAAAAGTACTGACTATCAATAAGTTAGATACTAATATTTTCCAAATCGATACTTCTAAAAAAACTTATCAAAGCAAATCAATCATCGTCGTTACCGGTTTTTATGATCTGCCAAAAACACTCAATGTCCCTGGTGGAAACCTGCCAAAAGTAAAACATTATTATGATGATTGGCATCCTTACATCGGACAAAAAGTCGTCGTCGTGGGAGCGGCAAATTCTGCTTGTGATGTCGCCCTAGAATTGTATCACAAAGGCGCCAAGGTGACCATGGTCGTCCGCAAAGATTCCGTCAGTCCACGCGTCAAATATTGGATCAAACCCAACATCGAAAATCGAATCAAAGAAGGTTCTATTCCCGCTTTTTTCAATAGCAATATTACAGAAATAAAAGACGGAGAAATCACCATTCAAACGCCTGACGAATCCGTCAAAATTGAAAATGATTTTGTCCTAGCCATGACTGGGTATTTGCCAGATTATGATTTTTTTAAAAAAATAGGCATCCAATTTCAGGATGATGAATATCAAACGCCCATCCACGATGAAGCAACTTTGGAAACCAATATCCCAAATCTTTACATCGCCGGTGTCATCAAGGCAGGAAAATATACGAGCAAGTATTTTATCGAAAATACCCGAGAACATGCGACAATAATCCTAAAAGATATTCTAAAAAAGAGGCGTTAGGGCTGAGGTTGGTCGCTGCGCTCTCGGTCAGGAGTCAGGGGCGAACGAATATCGAACATTGAACAAGGATTTGAGATTTGAGAAGTTCGACAATACTATTTGTATCTTTCTATTTGAAGTATCATCAAACTTCGATATTCCTTGTTCGATATTCTGGAAAAAAGGAGTCAGGTGCTTTTATGCTTCCCAGATTTCAGAACCAAAAGTAATTACACTTTGGGAAAAACAAAAAGCCCCTGACTCCTGACCGAGAGCGCAGCGACCAGCCTGAACGCCTGACTCCTATTTTTTCCCTAACTTCACTTTTTTATTTTCAAAAAAAAAACATTGAAAAATCTACTTCCCATTTCAATTATCCTTTTCATCTTAGTCAGTATCTTTCCGACTGGTTGCATCGACCATTCTGCTGAGCAGGATGTTGTTTTCAAAAATTCAGTCGATACACTTTATCATCGAGGCATCAAACAATTCAACAAAGACCTCGATAGTGTTTGCACGATGCAAAAAGACAGTTTGATTTTATACAATATGGATTCCATCAAAGATATTCGTTTGAAGGAAATTGAAAAATTGATCCGAAAATGAAAAAACCAATTTTACCAATTGTTATTTTAAATTTGATATTATTCACTTTATTTTCTTTTGGCTGTGAGGAAAAGAAAAAAGAAACGCCAGATGAAAGATTGGAAAGAATAGGGATAGCCGTGGCTGAAAAATTTGCTCAACGACGGGTCGAGCGCATGAATCTATGCAAAGAAAACGCCATCATCATAGCAGAACAACGAGTAGATTCCATGCTCATCGCTCAAGCAAAATTAACCTCTATCGATACCACAGGAAAGCCAATCAAACCCATCAAACCTGATCTTCCTGAAATTACACTACCTAAAGATTCTACTGATGTAGAACCTTTATTTGAGGAAATTCCAGACACGATTCAGTAAAAAATCAGAGAAATAAAAATCAAAAATTCAATCAAAATAAAAATGTCCCCGCAAATGATTTTCATCATGGGAACATTTTGATTTTGCTTGACATTTTGATTTTGACTTTTTTGATTAAAACCATTGCGTTTTTCATAAAAAAATCACCATTTTTGAGGGCTTTTTCAAAATGAACCTAAAATTGTGTTCATCAATCGTAATTTATCTAAGTACTGGGACACAATACTTAAGAACTAAAAACACATATAGAATGCATACCTCCGTTGACATCGAAGCACTTAATCAAGAAATTTATATCGCAAGTGCTTTTGTAGAAAAATTGAATGCTGAAACTTCTAAAGTCATCGTTGGTCAAGACCACATGATTGAACGGTTATTGATCGGTTTATTGACCAAAGGACATATCCTCTTGGAAGGATTGCCTGGATTGGCGAAAACTTTGGCCATCAAAACTTTGGCTTCGGCGATTGATGCAGACTTTAGTCGAATTCAATTTACGCCCGATCTTTTGCCGGCCGACATCATTGGAACGATGATTTACAATCCCAACAAAAATGAGTTCAATGTGCGAAAAGGTCCCATCTTCTCCAATTTCGTTTTGGCAGATGAGATCAATCGTGCACCCGCAAAAGTACAAAGTGCTTTGCTCGAAGCGATGCAAGAACGACAAGTGACGATTGGAAATGACACCTTTATATTGGAAGAACCATTCCTAGTTTTGGCGACCCAAAATCCAATCGATCAGGAAGGAACTTATCCTTTGCCGGAAGCGCAAGTCGATCGTTTTATGTTGAAAGTTTTGGTGGATTATCCAAACAAAGAAGAGGAAAGAGAAATCATTCGACGGAATTTACAAGCAGGTGGTTTTCCAAAAATTCAAAAAGTAGTTTCGGTCGAAACGATTTTGAAGGCGCGGGAAGTCGTGAAGAGAGTGTACATGGATGAAAAAATCGAGCAGTATATTTTGGATATCGTTTTTGCCACTCGAACGCCAGAGGAATATGGTTTGGCAAAATTAAAACCACTCATCAACTTTGGAGGTTCGCCTCGGGCAAGTATCAATATTGCACTTGCTGCGAAGGCTCATGCATTTTTGCAACGTAGAGGTTTTGTGATTCCGGAAGATGTGCGAAGTATTTGTCATGATGTGTTGCGTCATAGAATTGGATTGACTTATGAAGCGGAAGCGGAAAATATTTCGCAAGTGGATATTATTAATGATATTTTGAATTCGGTAGAGGTGCCGTAGGTTTCGAATAACCAATATCGAACAAGGAATATCCAATGTCAAACTTGAGGTAGAAATCAACATTTTCACTTACTCGGAAATTGGTTATTCCTTGTTGGGTGTTCAATATTCTATTTGATGTATAACTAACGACGAAAAAAAATGAAGATACTTATTTCTTTAATTTTGCTTACAGTTCTTCTTTTCAACTTCTATCGAGTGTCTAAAATTGATAAAATATTATCTCTTGAAAATGAAATAGATATTATAATTGGGATTGATGATTTACTTTGGGCTAAGAGTAAGAATACTGAAAACCTTGAATTATTAAATGAATATGAGAAATATGTAATTTTCATTAATATGCTTGATGCACAAGTAAACAACGGTGGGTTTGATCAATATTTTTTTAATAGTTCTGGAGAAAACGCACACGAAACATTAATTGCATTAGAAAAAATTAACGCACCTAAAACAGCTAAATTATTAACAGACGCAATTTCCGTTTTCCCTAAATTACCCATTCCTAAAGATACAAATGTCAGAAGAAAGTTAATGGACAATCTATCTGATAAAATTTCAAATACGTGGGATGAATTAGATAACCAATTTTATAAAAGTCAAGAACACATAGGTGGTCTAGTTATTAACTACGTAAGAGAAAACAAAAACCATTTTTAATAAATAAATATGACAAAACTCCAAACAATATTCCTAATCCTCCTCTCCCCTATTTTCTGTCACGCACAAAAAATAGACGCAAAGGATTATGTCAAATCATTGTTTGAAAATCAAGCAGAAATCCAATGGGTCAAGCATTACAAAGGTCGAATTGATGACTTAAATGATGTAGCGATAACTTTGGGTTTTGATGGAACAGACTGCAAAGGTCGGTTGACTTATTTGCGCAGCAACACTCATTTTAATTTAAATGGATTTATCGAAGATGGAACGATGTTTCTACAGGAGTTGGATCAACAAAATAAAGTCTCAGGAGTTTTGGCTGGAAAAATTGCAGGGAAAACAATCAATGGAAGTTGGAGAAATTTCGATGGTTCACTAGGCGGAAATTTATCGCTAATCGAAACTAAAAAAATCGTAAAATTTCCTTCCTACTGCGGCGACAATAAATGG
>Ga0209712_10002536_pt1 | contig 14978 bp, 13 predicted proteins | sample ArcOceMetagenome_FD_187443 | JGI IMG/M metagenome (GOLD analysis project Ga0209712, IMG submission 187443) | Marine eukaryotic phytoplankton communities from Arctic Ocean - Arctic Ocean - Greenland ARC118M Metagenome (SPAdes) (version 2) | ecosystem: Environmental > Aquatic > Marine > Oceanic...
TACGTCTAATTCAAAAGATACTGCAAAAGGGGAGATTACCACTCAATTTATGCGAATGCTCGAACAGCAAATTATAGACAAACCACATGAATGGCTTTGGTCACATAAGCGATGGAAAAAGAAGAGAAAAATTAATTAAGCGTTGAGAATGTGGAATTAGAAATTATCGTTATAGCGATTACGTTCAACCGATTCATTTCTAATTCTACATTCCTAATTCCTAATTCATTCAATCATTGCATATCATTGCATACAGAAAGTTCCAAGGCGACTTTATATTTCCATTCTTGCTGTTCCTGTGGTTTCATACTGTAATGCGTATAAAGGTCATAATTGATTTGAGCCTTTTGCCATTTTATCAAAAAATCTTGAACAAAACGATCAAACGCTTCCCCTTCGCCACAGTAAAAAGTTTCTTTGTCTAATGCTAATTTTAATTTCTGAGCGTATAATTGAGTGATATTAAAATGAATTTGTTCATGCTCCAAATGATGTGTCGTCAATGCTTCTGCTTTTACCCAAGAGTATTTTTTTTCAAAATAAGCCTTGATATCATAAATAATTTTTCCTTCTTCACAACCTTTGAAATGTAAGATTCCCGAAGACGTTAAAGCCGCAATATCATCATAATTATAATCGGGATGACCTTGAAAATCTGCCCACGATAACTGCCGACTTTCAGACCAATAAATAACATCTTCTACTGACTTATTACTACTTCCAATAATCACAATACTCCATAACAGTACGATAAACCCAAAATACCTAAATCTCATAGTCGTGTGTGTTTGTAGTAATTTCACAACATCAATTTGTAGAATTACTATCATGTGTTCAAATAGGGACTTTACTATAAAATTGAGTTTTGTACTTTTTAATTTAAAACTGTTTAGTTATCAAAAGAGCGATTGAGCAATGAAACCGTGAATTATCATTCCACCGAAGGATCCCAAATATTTTCTTTAAAATTTTGAATCGTATCGTTTTCAATAACGAAACCTTCGTTTTCCAAAAGTTCCTGCATCATAGTTGGCGATGCGAAGAAATTTCTTCCTGAAAGTTCACCTTTACGATTTACGACTCGATGAGCCGGAACGAGTGGCTCAATATTTCCACATTTATTCAAAGCCCAACCAACCATTCGAGCAGAACCCAATTCTAAATAATTCGCAATCGTTCCATAAGTTGTAATTTTTCCTCGGGGAATACTTCTGGTCACTTCAAAAACCTGATCAAAGTATGTTGGTATTGATTTCTTACTCATTTATTTTTTATTACATTTTTTATATTAACACCATAATACGCAAAAAAGATATACAATAACTTTGTTTTGTATTTATTCAATCTATAAAATAACATTTCATAAACATTTAAAAAAACATATTTAATAATTTGATTTTAAATCAAATCGCAGAATATTCAAACTTTACCGACAAAAAAATGCTTACTCGTTTTAAAACGAGTAAGCATTTTTTTATTAATATCTTCATTTAAAGTAAAGCAGGAATTGATCTCAATAATCTCCTAAAGCAGGATTCCATTTATCCGTTTGAACTTACATATCCTCATTCTTCATAAGGATATGGTTTTATAGAACCAACAACCAAATATTGTGCTTTGAGCACATATTCGATTTCTTTTGATTCAAAATCAATTATTATTTTATATTCATCTTTTTTTAAGGGTGATAAAGCTCGACAAGTTATTTCCACAAAACAGTAGTCTATACACCTACTCTCATCACAAATTCGTTTAAATTTATCTTTAAATTTATCTTTAAATTTACCTAACCCAAGAGCAGGCTTATTTACTACATAAGCCTGATCTAAAGTATTTGTTTTAAATTTTCCTTTGTAATTTGTTTTTTTAGTAAAAATGAAGTAAGCTACATCATCTAAATTTGGTTCCCTCCTGATATTTCTACTGTCAATAACAATGAACCCTCTAACCGTTGTAAGGCTTTTTTCAGAAGAAACTTTATAACTACATTGGGAAAAAATTACTAACGATAGTATAATGATTATTAACCTTTTCATCTTTTTTCAAAACTATAGGGTGCAGTCCAAATTGTCGTATCCATTCTTTTTAGCAACCCTGAAAGGGTTGAATTTGAGTAACCATAGGTTGTACCTATGGAAAAAAGCGACAATTTGGACTGCACCCAAACTATAGGAGTTGTGTGAAATGTATTCTGATAAAGAAAACAAACCTTATCGACTTTAAAAACCAATAAGGTTTTCAATGATTAACAACCAAAAGGAATTTTATCCACTCTACGTTGATGTCTTCCGCCTTCAAATTCTGCATCTAAGAATGATTTCACCATTCCCAAAGCCAACTCTTCCGAAACAAAACGAACAGGAATCGATAACATATTTGCATCATTGTGCTGACGTGCTAAAGCAGCCAGTTCTTCATTCCAACACAAAGCAGCACGAATTGCTTGATGTTTATTTGCGGTCATAGAAACGCCGTTTCCGCTACCACAAAGCAAGATACCGAAAGTCGCTTCGCCACTTTCTACCATATCTGCTGCTGGATGTACAAAATCTGCATAATCTACAGAATCTTCTGAATATGTGCCAAAATCTTTAACCTCAATTCCTCTTGAAGTTAATAAATCAATGACTGCTTGTTTGTAATCATAACCAGCATGGTCACAACCAATTGATATTTTCATTTTTTATAAGTGATTGATGATTGATAATTAGTAATTGGTTTCAAAAACATTCAAAACTAATCCCTCAATCAAATTAAAAAGGGCAACCTAAGTCGCCCTTTTATATTAATAATTTTTATTATTTCAAATAGCATTTTGGCTGTAAATAGATTGCGCTAATTTGTAACCTACCAACTAAAAACTACCAACTATTTATTAATTCGGTATATTCTGTACAGCGATTTCATTTGCCAAGATAGTTTTCACTTCGTTTTTCAATTCTTCGTTTCCAGAAGCATCAACCATTTGAATCAATTGTTGAATTCCACCTTGAACACTCTTGTTGTCATTATTAAATGTAGCAATCGCTTTCGATTTCGTCAATGATTTATAGAAATTCATACGGTCAGCAAATTCAGTCGCTAAAGTAATGACGTGTTTTTTTCCTCTATCCAAATTTCCTGCTTGCTCATAAATCCTAAGCAAAGAAAGCGTTTGATTCTCATAAGGAAAATTCATATTTGGATAAACTTCTAAACATTTATCCGCAACGTTCATCGCACGTTCTGCATCACCTTCTTGTAACATCGTTGTTGCTAAACGAATCATTGCACCACGCATACTGTAAACACTCGGATTATAACTTCTATCTACAAATAACTGTTCTTTATCAAAATTCCCCCATTTGAATTTTGTCATAATATTATTATACATAGAATCCACCGCAATACGTCCGTTTCCTAACATTCCGAAACGACCATCACTTTGAGATTTTATAGGAACGATACGGAAGCCCATTCCTTCTAATTGTAAATAATCCTTCAATCCTAATAATTTCTCTGGACGACAAGTCACAGAGAAATAGATTGGACGATCCCAATTATTACTTGCGAGAATATCCAAAATAGCGATTTCATCTTTTTGTAAACCATCCCGATTTGCATCTTGACTCTTTTTCGGAATAGTGAAATTAATCGCATCCAAAATTCGTCCTGTATCACTTGGCATTACCGTTCCATTCGCTAATACTTTTGATTTATCTACTGGAATTGAAATATTTCTTGTTGGCACAAATGCAGTACTTCCACCACGACCATTTTGGTCTTTTCCAATATATTCTACCACTTTATTAATATCTACAAATCCTTTGTAAGCATCGTTATAACGTAAGAAATTACGAGGATAACCACGATATGCTGATTCTGGAATCGACATTTCTATCTTTGGCGAATTATTCACTTGACGACGTAATTGGTTAATATACCAATCTACTGCTAACAAACTTAGATTCACGACCCGAACATCGGTACGAATATTTTCGACCTCTTGAGCATACCAAAGTGGATACGTATCATTGTCACCATGCGTAAAGATGATCGCATTGGGTTCACAAGTTTCTAAGAAGTTAATTGCGTAATCTCTTGCACCTGAATGTGCAGAACGATCATGGTCATCCCAGTTTTGAGTTCCCATAATTATCGGTGCAGAAATCGCTAAACCTGTTCCAAGAACAGCTGCAATTAACGCTGGTAAGCCCCGTTTTTCGAGGAGACTGTAAATCGCAACCACGCTCATCCCGATCCAAATACAGAAGGTCATCATCGAACCTGCTAATACATAATCTCGTTCACGAGGTTCGTTCGGAGGTTGATTGGAGTAAATAATGATCGCTAAACCCGTCATTAAGAACATCGCCAAGACTGCCCAAGCCTCATTCGTTCGCCTACTGAAATGAAAAATCAAACCGATAAACCCGAATAAGAATGGCAAGAAAAAATACGTATTTCGAGCCTGATTCTCTTCCATATATCGAGGTATTTCATCCATATTATGAAGCCTCGATTCATCGACTGCTTTGATACCAGATAACCAATTACCTTGAGAGACATCTTGCGGCATATATCCCTGATCACCATTCTGACGACCTACGAAATTCCACATGAAGTACCGTGCGTACATCCAGCTAATCTGATATTGAAAGAAGAAACTCATATTATCTGCCATGGTCGGTCGTCCTTGAACGCCACCCATCCAACCTCGATGTTGTGCTTTTCTATCATAATGTCCAATACGAGGAAAAAACATTTTATCTTGTGGACGATATGTATAAGCTAACTTTCTATCAACTACTTTGTAACTTCCATTTCCATTTGCATCTACCACATAACCATAACGATCTGAAATGTCTTGACCAATCGGAGCAGCATCGAAATGCGGTCCATAAAGTAATGGTCTATCTCCGTATTGTTCACGATTTAAGTAAGATACCAAACTGTACACATCGCTCGGATTATTCATATTAATCGGTGTATTGGCGTAAGCACGCAATACAACCACTCCGTAAGTTGAAAATCCAACTAAAACCATTGCGAAAGCAATAATCATTTTTTGCCAATTTGGATTTACTTTTTGGTGTGCATAACGCAAACCGAAAACAATTCCAGTAATTAAGACCGCAATAAAGAATAACACACCGCTATAAGGTGGTAATCCTAAGCTATTCACAAAAAATCTATCAAACCCTGCTGCGATACCTGGGAATTTCAAAATGATAATTCCTTGTACCAAAACCAAAGCACCAACACCAACAGATGCTCCAATCATCATTTTCATAAAGGAAGCATTCTCATTCTTTTTTAAGACGTATAAAATTCCCAAGAGTGGGAATGATAACAAACTCAATAAGTGAACGCCAATAGATAATCCTGCCATATAAGCAGCGAAAACCAACCAACGATCTGCGTTAGATTCATCTGGTAAGTTATACCATTTGAAACCTGCCCACATTACCAAAGTAGTAAAGAAGGTTGACATTGCATAAACCTCGCCTTCTACTGCGGAGAACCAAACAGAAGTGGCAAATGTCGCTGCCAAACCTGCTACAATACCAGAACCTAATACTGCGATACTTTGTCCTGTGGATAATTCTTCTTGTGCGTTACGCCCGACCAAAACCATACGGCTCAAAATCGTTGTACTCCAAAAAATAAACAGTACAGCAAAAGCGGTACAAATTCCTGACATCACATTCACTGCGTAAGCAATATTCTCTGGATGTGCTTCTGTGTCTGTAAAAACCTCTGCTACGAAGGTGAACATTCTGCCTATTAATAAGAACAAAGGTGCTCCCGGAGGATGAACGACTTGTAGCTTGTGCGCGCCTGCGATAAACTCTCCACAATCCCACAAACTTCCCGTAGATTCTGCTGATAGCACGTAGACTGTTGCGGCTACTGCAAAAACAGCCCAACCAATAATGTTATTTAAAAACTTAAAAGATTTCATAACCGTGTTATAATTAGCGTTTTATGCGTTTTCGGAAATTTTTCATTCTCAAATTTCCGACTGATTTAGATTTAGTTGGATTTCTTTTAAAAGGTTGATTATCAATATTCTAAATTAATTATCAATCTTTTTTTTACCCATTTTAAAATTACTTCTAGAAATGTAGTGACAAAAATAATAAAATGTCCATCAAATTTAAGGTTGAAGGAGTAATTTTAATGCTTTAATCACAAGTCATTCTTTTTTTTGTGTAATACTCATCAAGCAAGTAAGTCAAAATTCACGTAAAACATATCAACTATTAATAATATCAAGGGTAAACGAAGCAAATTATTTTACGCCATCAATTTATTTAAAATATTATCTTATTCTATATTAAAATTTCACTGAAAAAAAATCATATTGAATGCTTAAAAATATTGAAAAAGCTCAAAGCTAAAATACCAACCCTAATTTTTGATACGTTTTGCCCTTAATAATAATCACTTGATGACTTTTCCTACACATTTAATCTTTTGCCGTTCATTTTTTCAATTTCTTTTAACATTTTTCAATTTCCATTACTAACATTTTAATATCGCAGTAAATAACGCACTCAATTATTTTTCTTTAACTTTATCAATAAATTCCAATAATATATTTTATCACAAAAAATATATTGTCATGCTAATCTAGGTATTAAACCACTTCGCTTTTAGGTATAAGATTTTAGACAAAAAAATTAATTGCTACTAAATTATTAATCTAATACGTCACGAAGTAAATGTTTAAAATCTAACTAACGAAGTAATTTAAATATCTTCACTCAAAGCATCACTTTATATTTATAAAAATAAGAAGGATGAATTCTCATTTATCAAAACTATTAATGCTCGTGTTAATTTTCTCCGTAGCGGCTTGCCAACCCACAACTAAAACAACCGGGGGAGACAGAGAAGCCACAACTATTCATTCAAAAGATAAGGAAAGTAAAGTCGAAGGAGTTAACCAAACTACTAATTCTCCAACAACTCAACTAGTCGATTTAATTCGCAGATTACCGGGCGTAAATATTCAAGGGTCACACCCGAACGTAATCGTCTCGGTTAGAGGTATTACATCAACGAGCGGTACCACAAGTGTACTTTATGTATTAGATAATATTCCGATGGGAAATGATTATGCTCGTGTGATAGAAGCCCTTGATATGACTCGTGTTAAAAGGGTTTCGGTTCTTAAAGGTGCAGAAACGGCTATTTATGGAAATCAAGGTTCAGGAGGAGTTATTGTTATTAGAATGAAATTAATTAGGGAAGATTAGCCTTAATGGCGAATATGAAGTTATACGTTTTTATACTTTCATATGCTTCTATTTTTATCAAAATGCTGTTTGACTTTTTTTAAGAAATTTGGTAGTGCTATAAATATGCACTTTTATCTTTTTTCATACAATTTAAACGGTGCATATTCAACCGTTGAATTATGGTGTGCAGGTGTAGGACTACCAAAAATTTGAATGAATTTGAATGAATTTGAATGAATTTGAATTGTTATAATATTCGGACATAAAAGAAGTTATGAGTCAATTAACAACATAAATCATGGATATATTTTTATTAAATGACGTCGCATTATCGGCAGGAAATGGTGGATTATTTTCGCAAGTTTTTGTATTGATGTTGGGCGTTTTTGCAGCAGCATACTTTTTGAAAAGTGATGTACAAACTGGCAGTATTGGAAATGTATTTATTTTAGCCCTTGTCATTATTATCTTAAATAAGACGCTTGGCGCATTTTTAAACTTTTTTGCACATCCGTTTAATATCATTTCTTTAGGATTTGTAAGCTTTCTAGTCGACGCACTAATCATCAGATTGGCAGAACGGTTTTTATCAAAATTCAGGCTAAAATCTTTTTGGACTGCAGTTTGGATGGCCGTTATTATTTCAATGGTAACCGTTGTCGTTGAGTGGTTTTTTTAAGAATTGCACCACCATTTTAAGATTAGAAAGCCTTGATATCACTTTGACGTGATAAGTACGCCAAAAACGTCAAAAACGCTAAAAAACACCAATCTTTTTTTGAAATTTCAAACGAGTTATTTTACACCGTTGGAATGATAGCTAAAAATTGAATAAAAACACGATAAAATATTGTTTAATATTCACATATTACTTACTAACTTGCACGTCAAGGGAAATTTAAAAATTTTAAATTAAAAAAGCAATTGAAAATGATAAGAATATTAGCCAATGATGGTCTGCATGATGACGGTAAATTACTGTTAGAAGAAGCAGGTTATGAGGTAGATATCATGAAGGTAACCCAAAAGGATTTACCAAATGTACTACCAGATTATGACGTAATTATCGTAAGAAGTGCCACCCAAATAAGACAAGATTTGATTGATAAATGTCCTAATTTAAAGGTCATTGTTCGTGGAGGCTTGGGTTATGATAATATTGACGCAGAATATGCTCAAAGCAAAGATATTAAGGTAATGACAACGCCTATCGCCTCTTCCGTATCAGTTGCAGAATTGGTTTTTGGTCATTTACTTTGTGTCGCTCGTAATTTGCATAAGTCGAATCGACAAATGCGTGAAAATGGCAATGTTCATTTTAAGAAATTAAAAAGAGAATACTCAGAAGGTTTTGAATTAAAAGGTCGTAAGATCGGTATTATTGGTTTTGGTCGAGTTGGACAAGCGGTAGCTCAAATTGCAATCGGTTTTGGAATGGAAATCATGCCAGTTGATAATGCTTTTGAAAGTGTAAAGTTGGATTTAGATATTTTCAATATACCGAATATGTCTTTAACGATCGATTTACCAACGTATTCATTTGAGGAAGTTTTGGAACACGCAGATATTATTTCTATTCATGTGCCTTATATTGGCAAACCATTGATTTCTAATAATGAAATCGCAATGATGAAAGATGGTGTCGTATTAATCAATGCATCGAGAGGTGGTACCGTGAACGAAACCGCACTTTTACACGGCTTGAATACTGGAAAGATTCGTGCAGCAGGAATTGATGTTTTTGAAAATGAACCGACTCCGAATATGGAATTACTAAATCATCCGAGTGTTTCAACTTCACCACATATTGGCGCATCAACTGTGGAAGGTCAACGTCGTGTTGGTTTAGCTTTAGCAGATAAGATTATTGAATTTTTTGGAGCATAAATTTTTAGTCGATAGTTCAGATAGTTAGTAGTTGGTAGTTTTGCCCTACTGACTATTAACTATCAACTACTAACTACTAAATACCAATCAATGCACATTCATCCTTTCAAGGCGTCCTTGCCCAATTTAGAGCGAATTTTCAATCCAGCTTTGTTTTTTTCAAAAGCTAAGCACCTCTACCCTGCCTATCACCAAAATGGTTATTTTTCAAAATTAGAAAATGAGGCTCTTTTTATTTATCGTCAAAAAAATGGCACTGAATGTCATATTGGAATTTTAGCAGCGACACATATTCAGGATTATTTCAATGAATCAATCATCAGACACGAGGAGACGATTGGAGCCAAAGAAGAGCGAATGCTTCGCTTATTTGATGAACGAAATGGACAGATTAAACCCGTGCTTTTGACTTATCCGACTGTTCCCGAAATTTCTACTTTCCTGAAAAATATCATCGAGACCAAAACGCCAGACCAAAGTATTAAATATAAAGATACCGAACACGATTTTTGGTTTTTACAATCCGAAGAAGAATGTAATTACCTGACGCAACTTTTTCGCGATAAAGTCGAAAAAGCTTATATCGCAGACGGACATCACCGAGCGGCAACACTTGCTCGTTACTATAATTACACTTTAAAACGCTTAGGTATTTTACCAAAAGATTCCCCTTATAATTATCTCTATTGTGCTTTCTTTGGAACAGACGAATTGACGATTTCAGATTATAACCGAGTCGTGAAAGTAGGACGTGATTTCGATGTGAATGCTTTCTTAAAACAATTGGAAACCGTCGCAGAAATTACACCATGTAAGGAAGCTTTCAAACCAAGTAATGGACACGAAATTGCTATATTAATTACTAATAATTGGTATCGTTTAAAATGGAAAACGGAAACGATTCTTCAAGACGATTCGCAAATAAAGCAATTGGATGTGTCTTTATTGAATAAACATATTTTCAATAACATACTTCAGATGAATGATATTCGAAATGTCGATAATGTTACTTATATCGGTGGAGATAGAGGAATTCAAGGCGTTGTCGAGAAAGTAAACCAAAGTAAGGGAATCGGAATCGGTTTTATGCTTTATCCAATTTCAACAGCAGATTTTATGACGATTGTGGATAAAGAAGGTGTGATGCCGCCAAAATCTACTTATTTTATTCCCCGTATTAATAATGCTTTTGTGAATTTGATGTTTGATTAAAAAATGATGGACAGTTTTCGAAAAAACATGAAATACAAAAAAAGTCAGCATTTTCAAATTTGAAAATACTGACTTTTTTATTTTATAGATTTATCGTTTGCCGAATCTATTACGATACAACCGAGTTCTCGGAATAGGCTACAAACAACCGACTATCAATTAACAATTATCCGTTCATTGTAAACAAGAATTCATCATTATCCTTCGTTCCTCTCAAGTTATTCAATAAGAAACGCATTGCTTCATCAGGATTCATGTCCGCTAAGTGCTTACGTAAAATCCACATACGATTCAATTGTTCTTCCGACATCAATAAGTCTTCACGACGAGTAGAAGTTTTGTTCAAGTCCACCGCAGGATAAACACGTTTGTTCGCCAAGTGACGATCCAATTGTAATTCCATGTTACCCGTTCCTTTGAATTCTTCAAAGATAACGCTATCCATTTTAGAACCTGTATCAATCAATGCAGTTGCTAAAATCGTCAATGAACCACCATTTTCGATATTACGAGCCGCACCGAAGAATTTCTTAGGTTTGTGTAACGCATTCGCTTCCACACCACCAGATAATACTTTTCCACTTGGAGGAGCCACAGCATTGTGCGCACGAGCCAAACGAGTGATTGAATCCAAAAGAATCACCACATCATGACCACATTCCACCAAACGTTTTGCTTTTTCTAATACAATATTAGAAACTCGAACGTGACGTTCCGCTGGTTCATCGAATGTAGAAGCAATCACTTCTGCATTCACATTACGTTTCATATCCGTTACCTCTTCCGGTCTTTCATCAATCAATAAGATGATTAAATAACATTCCGGATGATTCTTAGCGATTGCATTCGCAATATCCTTTAATAAGAATGTCTTACCAGTTTTTGGTTGTGCCACAATTAATCCACGCTGACCCTTTCCGATCGGTGAGAATAAATCAATAACACGAGTTGGATAATGCTTAGGATTGATTTGTAAATTCAACTTTTCATCAGGGAAAAGTGGCGTAAGATAATCAAAAGGAACTCTATCACGAGCTTCTGCCGGTGCACGACCGTTGATTTTACTTACTCTCAATAAAGCAAAATATTTTTCGCCTTCTTTCGGAGGACGAATAGAACCTTGAACGGTATCACCAGTTCTTAGTCCGAATAATTTAATTTGAGACGGAGAAACATAAATATCATCCGGAGATGTCAAGTAGTTATAATCCGCAGAACGTAAGAAACCGTAACCATCAGGCATCATTTCCAAAATTCCTTCCCCTTCTATAATTCCGTCTAACTCGACATTGAATCTACGAGCTTTAGGTTGTGGTTCTGGTTGTGGTTCTGGTTCTGGTAATCTTTCTTCGATTACTACTTTTGGTTCTTCTTTTGGAGCAGTTTCGACAATCTCCTCGACTTTTTTCTCAACTACAATTTTTTCTACTGGTTTGACTTCTTCTACTTCTTCTTGAACTATTTTCTTACGAGTTCGGCGAGGTTTCGTTTCCGTTTCCGTCTTAGTCGTTGAAGTCCTTCTAGTGTCTTTTCTTGGAACAGCTTTTCTGGGTTTACGTTTTTTTCTTTCCTCTTCTTCAGAAGCACCACTAATAGCTTGTTGGTCAAGGATTTTATAAATGAGTTCTTGTTTCGTGAGTTTTTTGAAACCGTCTATATCTAATTGCTCTGCTACCTGTTTAAGCTCAGGCACAAGCATTTCATTCAATTGCAAAATATCGTACATTACTTTCTATTATGTTTTAAATGATAATTTTGATGAAATAATTTATTTGAAAAATTCTGACTAACATCTTTTCAAACGGAAGGTTTTTTGATGATTCGATATTAATCCTTTGAAGTATAATTGAAGCTTGCTCACTGAAGGATTCATTGAAAACAACCAGTTAGAATTAAATAATAGTGAACTATTTGATTCTGCTACTATTTTGAACTGATTTATTGATAATATTCCTTAAAGTAGATCTACAAAATTATCTTGATACAAAACACGCAATCTTTTAATTTCTTAACTATTGCGATATTGTCCCCAGTACTCGAGAGCAACTGAAAACTACTTTGGTGAGTATATTTAATTATTTTCTGTATTATTTTTTATTACTTGATTACACAACAACTTAAACATAGTTTAGTCTGTGTATCATCTTATTATTAATGTTTAATGATTTTTTAAAGAAAAACTTATGATTTGCTGAAAGTAGGTTTGTGTAAAATAGAGAGGATTCTTATAATCCAAATTAACGCTTGGTAAGTGTTTTATCAATGTGCCGCAAAAATAAGGTATATTTTTAAATTCATATAGTATCTTTGCAAAAAATCTTACTTTTTTGTTCGATTTGCTTTAAATAAACTAATTTTTAACGTTTAAAATTGATTTTTTGTCAGTTTAGGGTTGTTCATCATCACTTATTCCAAACGTTTCTATAGATTTATAGACATAATAGATATAAATATTTACAGATTTACAAGCGTTTTGGTTCATAAATTCTGACCATTATGACGGTGTTTCGTAATTTTTTAATTAATTACTCGACATAAATAGGTCAAATAATCGGTACAAACCTTTACACCAAAATACCTTTACACCTGTACACCTTTTAAACCTTTACACCAAAAAAATTAACACCGATATGTTACAAACAAATTTTATCCGTAGCAATAAAGCATTAGTCATCGAAAGATTAACAAAACGTAATCTTGATGCAACTCCTTTAGTGAATAATATTCTTGAACTTGACGACAAGCGAAAATCTATTCAACATAGCTTAGAAGATTTCTTAGCGGAAAGCAATCGTATTTCTAAAGAAATCGGTCAACTTTTCAAACAAGGAAAAAAGGATGAAGCAAATGCTGCTCGTGCAGGTGTGGGTGAATTGAAAAGTAAAATCAAGGAATTCGAAGAAGAAGCTCGAATAGTTCATGCGGAACTAAAAGATGCTTTGTACCAATTACCAAACGTTCCACACGAAAGTGTTCCAGCTGGTAATACGGATGAAGACAATGAGGTTTTTAAAGATTGGGAAAGCGATTTACCCACTGCGAATGAAACCGATTTGCCACACTGGGAATTGGCAGAACAGTACGATATCATTGATATGAAACTGGGTGTGAAAATCACTGGTGCTGGTTTTCCTGTATATAAGGGTAAAGGTGCGAAGTTACAACGTGCTTTGATTGCCTTCTTTTTGGACGAAGCCGACAAAGCTGGTTATTTAGAAATCATTCCACCATTATTGGTAAATGAAGCATCTGCGACTGCGACTGGTCAATTACCGGATAAGGAAGGACAAATGTATCACTCAACGGTGGATGATTTGTACTTAATTCCGACAGGCGAAGTGCCAATCACGAATATTTATCGTGATGTCATCGTGAACGAAAAAGAGTTTCCAATTAAATTAACTGGTCATACGCCATGTTTCCGTCGTGAAGCAGGAGCTTATGGTGCACACGTTCGTGGTTTGAATCGTGTTCATCAGTTTGATAAAGTAGAAATCGTTCGCATCGTTCATCCCGATACATCTTATGATGACTTGCATGAAATGTTGCTACACGTCGAAGGATTATTGCAAAAATTAGAATTACCTTATCGTATTTTACGTCTTTGTGGCGGTGATTTAGGTTTCACAGCTGCCTTGACTTTTGACTTCGAGGTTTATTCTGCTGCTCAAGAACGTTGGTTGGAAGTAAGTTCTGTTTCTAACTTTGAAACTTTTCAAGCGAATCGTTTGAAAGTTCGTTTCAAAGATAAAGAAACTAAGAAAATGAAATTGGCACATACGCTTAACGGAAGTGCGTTGGCATTAGCTCGTATCGTAGCGGCTTTATTAGAAAATAATCAAACGCCAGAAGGAATTATAATTCCGGAAGTTTTGCGTCCTTATACTCGTTTTGATATAATTGATTAGAAAGTAATTTGCAATTTGTAAATCTACTTAAATGATAAATATTGGAAGGCTTCTCAATCGTTTGGGAAGCCTTTTTTGTTTTCATTATTCCGCTTTAACCACTTTTCCATTTACGATAATTCCGTTTTCTAATTTGACTTGATAAAAATAAATTCCTTTCGCCCAAGTCGAACTTGATATGTTTATTTGATTCGATTTTTCTATATTTCCATAAATTTCTCGTCCTGTAACATCAAAAACATGAATGGATTCACTAAAATAATTTTCAGGTAATTCAATCGTGAAATTATCCGTCATTGGATTTGGAAAAACCTTGGTTTGAGATTGTAGTTCTTGCTCGTAAGTTGATACAGGATAATTTTTAGCAATAGAAATCATTAACGCATTAATTAAGACTTGATTTCCACTTTCATCCGTCGCAAAGAAACCATGACCATGTCCTCCTGCTCCCCAATAAGTGCCATAAGTAGACCCATTCATCATATATACTTCACTATATCCTTGTATCGTTGGATTTGGAACACTAAAGAATTGAGGGGATTCCACAATAAGACTTCCTGTCCTACATAAATCAGAAGAAAAATCAGTAGATTCCCATCGAATAATGAGTGGTGAGTATGATGTTTTTAATCGAATACCTATTGTGAATTGTATTGAAGGATATTGACCTGGTAATGTATTTGGTGTCGTATTATCACAAGGATAATATTCTATCTGTTTTTTACTTTGTTTTACATCATTTCCA
>Ga0209712_10002542_pt1 | contig 14962 bp, 17 predicted proteins | sample ArcOceMetagenome_FD_187443 | JGI IMG/M metagenome (GOLD analysis project Ga0209712, IMG submission 187443) | Marine eukaryotic phytoplankton communities from Arctic Ocean - Arctic Ocean - Greenland ARC118M Metagenome (SPAdes) (version 2) | ecosystem: Environmental > Aquatic > Marine > Oceanic...
TGCACACCCTTCCGAGTTGTAACAGGGACCTATTTTCCGACGGCTACTGTATGTATGTATGTACTGTAATAAAAGGCAATTATGATGCTACTCACTGACATGCCAGGTACGGCGGTACCTACTCATTTCCAAATTTTGAACTAATCTACAAGTACCGGTAGAGAGGAATGAATAAAAACTTCTTCCAGTTTTCAAAAGCTTTTTTTGTAGCACTGGATGGTGGTGTGTCTTTATTGAGAGCTAGCTAGAGAGGAATTAAAACTTTTTGCAGTTTTCAAAAGACTGAACAACTACTTCAAAAGGCCATTTATAGTTTGGGGGTATTCATCACTTGGCTTTTTTTGTAGCACCCTTGTCTAAATATTTCTAAAAGAAAACTTCGACTCTGTTTTTTATATCTTAGTGCTCTATTTGAGCTCGTTGGGGCTTACGAAGACAATCATTACTTACAACAGTAGTGACTATGCAGAACCCATTTGTTTCAGAACAATTGAAGGTCAATCTTTCGAGAACAATTGCCATTACATCTTCGATTTCCTCATCAATCATTATTTATGTTATCCTAAAATCACGACAGAAGCTTACTTGCATCTACAATCGAATAATATTTGGTATGAGTGTGGCCAATTTTATCGGGTGTACCGCAATGGCTTGTTCTTTGGCAAACCCTACTCGGGCTACTACAAGAAACATTGAAAACATTAGGATCTGTGAGGCTAGTGCCTTTTTCCTTTACTTTGGAATTATGTAAGTTTTTTAAGGTGGGTGTGCTCGCTCTTTAGAATTCTTGTTTATTTCACTCACACTCGCTTCGCCACCATATTTGTCCACTCACACTCGCCTAGAGCCATGTTCGCATACAACGGGTCACTATGCGTGTACTATGCATGTTCGATTGCTGTCAGAATCCAAAAGAAGTCTTTCCTAAGATTCGTTGAGCCATTACTGCACGCGTTCCCCATTACTTTCAGTCTCGCGTTCGCTATCTCTTGTCTGGTCCTCAAGTTATACAACCCAACATCGGATGATTGTATGTGTGTTCTGACACCTTATCCTTCCTCTTGTTTAAGTGATGATGGGTCACATGAATGTATTCGAGGAGATATCACGAGTTATAAGTCTCTCACCATTATTCTGAAAGTATGGAATATGTTGAACTTTTTCGCAATAGTTCTGAGTCTATCAATTGCGGTCAGAAGAGTAATCAAGATTGATAAGATGCTGGCACTCGAATCAAAAATACTGAATAACATTGAATATCTCAACGTGAACCGCAAGAATTCGAAGGCTATTGTAATGCAGGCGGTAGCTTATATGTCGACATATACACTCACAATACTATTCCCACTCCTGGAGCTTCTAGAAGTTGTTCATGGCTCAAAACGCATTGAATTTTTGGTCAACATCTGTGTTCCTGCGCAAGGGATCTTCAACCTTATGATATTCCTAGCGCAAAAGATTCATAGTCACCGCCGAGTAAATCCAAGAATGGGCTACATGAGAATTCTTGGATCACTATTTTGCTCTACTTCCGAAGACGTTTTGTTTATTTCAAGACTGTCGCTGTTAAAGCGTGACATTGGAAGTGAGTACAACTACGATCAGAATCATCTTCCAAGCTTGGATCGCGCCGAACAGGGAGAGATGTTTGAGCCGACAAGTTTAGAGGCCGTTGGGGACTCGAATGGCTTCGACACATCAAAATGGTTGGCGGGCCAGTTGAAATTTGATTTTCCCGATTCGGTACCCCCAGCTATATCATTAATAGCGGAACAGGGCACAAAGAAGAAGAATTATGAGCGATCTGCAAATATTCAGGAATTATGTACTAGTTCCTTGAGTTCAACATCGCAAGTTGAAACATCAGAACAAAGATCTGAACTAATGAAGGAAAAAAAACAAGTTCGAAAGTACTACAATGTCGTGGAATAGATTCGTGCTCTATTGATATTCGACTACACTTGCATCTTGATAACAAATAAATAAATACCTCAAAGATTAAGATGCAATGTGTAAGGATGTTGGAACGATGCAGCGAGTATGAGTAAAAGTGGAACTGGCTTACCCTTTTCTAAATTATTTGTTCTTAGATTTCAACAGAAATGCCTTCCACATCCTTCATGATGCGAGTTGATAGAATTGCGTTTTATAATTCCCCAGTATTTCTGCAAGAGTTTGGCAGACTTGTCAAAGGTCTGACCATACTGTCCTACAGCACTTTTTCTCACGATCGACAAGAATGCTTCCCAATCCATGGATTATTTTGTATAAACTCACAGAACGGTATTCTATTGTTGCGTATAACGGAATCGCGATTTCCGTCAATTCGAGAAGAGGGCATCTTTGTTACGAATTGACATTAAAAAACTCTCATCGAGATGACAACTCTGACTGAACCTCCTCTGCTACGGGACGATAAGATTTTGAGATGGTAGAGACAAGAGAGACTGACTCCCCTATCTCGTCAAGGGCCTTTACCCCGTCATCCTTCGGTTCGTTCTAATACTATGGTATCGATAAATGATTGAGAAGCCGGCTTTAAATCCTATTCAGCATATTGAAAATAGTGGCCAAAGTAACCAGACGATGATGAACCAAGTGGATGTACCATTACTTTTTGTGGAAACTTCATATCTTGGTTTTACCGCAACGCAAGCTGCTCTGACGATACCAAATCTACTTCTATCGCACTAGGAGACATGAATAGGACGGAGATTGTGGTATCATTATTGGGAATGATGGTCAAGGTAAACGCTTGCTGGTCTACGTAGGAAATGGGATGCATACCCGGTGACAATTTGACCACTACTTCTTTTGCCTTCGCTGATCTGAATGCTCAAAATGGGACAAGGATAGCGCCAGGTCTTTGAATGCAACCGAGTACCACTTTTTGGGACACGATGAGAAGGAAACTAGTTGGTTCCTTTGACCGTTACCATCAGAATGGTTGGCGGGCCAGTTAAAATTTGATTTTCCCGGTTCGGTACCCCCAGCTATATCATTTTAATAGCGGAACAGGGCACAAAGAAGAAGAATTATGAGCGCTCTGCAAATATTCAGGAATTGTGTACTAGTTCCTTGGGTGCAGCATCGCAAGTAGAAGCATCTGAAGGAAGGTCTGAACTGATGAAGTATCAGAAACAAGTTCGAAAGTACTACATTATCGTGGAATAGATTCGTACTCTATTGATATTCGACTGCACTTGCATCTTGATAACAATATGTAAGGTTGTTGGAACGATGCAGCGAGTATGAGTAAAAGTGAAACTGGTTTACCCTTTTCTAAATTAATGTTACTTAGATTTCAACAGAGATGCCTTCCACATCCTTCTTGACATCACTGCTTTGCGTAATTTGAGATATGAAGTAATTTTCAAATCTATTTTGTTTCTCTGCCTCGTCCACATGAACAATACCGTCCTTGATGAAATAATGTATATCCATGACAGTTCCATACACTTCTGATTCACCATCGGCAGCACATTCAAGCTGGCGTGTCTTTTGCTTGTAAGAAAGGAGCAACGATTCAAAATCTTCCTCGGATACCAGTCTTCCTAGCTTCTCAACACTGATTGATGTGTAAAGCTTCATGTATGATCTGAGTTTCATCATGGTTTGCTGATTTGACATTTCATTCATAAAGTGATTGACTTGAAGCTTGTATGCGTTATCATGTGCATGAGCACTTCCCATCGTCAAGGCATCCTCATATTGGGGCACAGCAGGGTTGATGAACTTTGGACATGCGTAAATGAACAAATCCTCATATCCGTCCTCTCCAGCTTCGATTTTTGACAATTGATTTCCATGCCTTTCCCTCACCTGGGTCGAAACACTTTCGTCGACAAGTGCATATGAAGGACATGCGTGAGTGATAATTGCCAAAAGGGCAATCATACGATCGTACAATTTGGTAAACTGTTCAACGCCCGCAACCTTCTTGTAAGATCCTGACTGAAAACCCCTTCTCATGGTAGCACAAATATCTCCCAATACCTTGGATGCATCCTTGTATCTCCTTAGCATCAGATAAGAAACTCCAGCATGGTAGGTCATACTGACCTTTGCAGCAAAGACGGATTCAACAATTTCAGCAGCGTTCATAGCCTTAACATCAGCCTCAGAACCACGAGGAGGTTCGACCACCAAGGATGCATTGATGGGTGCAAGAGCACTTATGGTGGCAGTGTAGTCTCCCAACAAACATTCAAGCCTGGACAAAGTTACAGAAGAAAATATTCCGAAGTATTGGAAGGCAGGAGACTTTGAGGTGGTGCCAATGGCTACAAGACGTTGCAAGTAGTACATGACAGTTTCGACGGCCCACGCATCCTTGTTTTTGGTCAAGATCTCGATATTTTCAGTGATGTGATGGGCAGGATTCTTCCCTTCCATATTTCCACCTGGACCATACTTGGAAGCATTTGCAAAGATCCCGTTCCTAAATTGGCAGAATCCCTGGAATTGATAGAGGAATTCGTGCATAATATCAAATGTCCATTCAGGAAGGAGGAAGAGTGCATCACCCACTGGGCTCTCCACTTCGGACTCGGCGATGAGTTTGTCGAAAAGAGTTTGGTACACTTTCCATCCCTCCACGCGATCCCGCCCGTTGGGGCGGGTGATGGAGTGGAGATGCCTCAGGGTGAATTCCTTGTAGATGGCGAGGAAGAGGGGGTCGCCTCCGCATTCGTCAGAAACTGCCTCGGGAGATGGCCACGCACTCTTTTCAAAGTACTAGATTTATTAAGAGAGGAATCAACAATGGTGAGAAACAGAACTGTGGCAATGTAATTGATGGTCTGCAGACTTAGCGGAAATGTTTTGACGTTTCAGCGTGCTTACCTTGGAGGTCAACTCGCGAAAGGTACTTGTGTATAATACAACCTGTTCAGCAGGAATTTGAGAATTGCGAACAGAGTCATGAAGATCAAAGATGAAGTCCTTTAGGGGATCGGGTAGGCAGTCGTCAGATGACATGTTGGTTGATTTGATTCAGACGTTGATGTCTGTCTAGGGAAGAGGGAAGTAAGGATTTGGTGGTTGGTTGGTGGAACGCTTTGTTGCCATGGTTTGGTCCTCCATCGTCGTCCATTTCATTTTTTCGCGTTTGAGGATGTTTGAGGAATGTTTGAGGCTGAGGTTCAAGTGATAAAGTGAAAAAGGTAGACAAAGGAAGAGGAGAAGCTCAAATTAAAATTGAAAATATGAAGATTTTTTATTTTTCTTCGATAACAAAAAATGCTATTTAGAAATTACTATAATCGGTTATTTAAAAACAACTTCAAAACTGTAAGAATCATTCCAAATGAATCTTACGTGTGCCCCTGAAAACCAAACAATTTTTCTTCCTCGCCCCTACATAGGTCATGTATACTCATTTCTCCGTGAAATAATGAAAAATCGGCTTCGTATTCGCAACAGCCTTGGCATGTTTCTTGGATAACTTCTTCTTCTTCTTCTTCTTCTTCTTCTTCTTCTTCTTCTTGGGAACAGGAATATTCGCAGTCTTCGTGGTCAAAATTGGAGCTCTTGATTTCGCTTCGAAAAAAGAAGAAGCGCTTGAAGAAGCGTTTCTCTTGGAGACAACCTTCTTAGATGTAGTTTTTTCTTGGAAGGAGCCATCTTGGAATCTTCATCGTCTTCGAAAAAAGAAGGAGCGCTATCGCATACCTCAATCTTCCCTGCTTTGATCATTGGCACAATCTGGTCAGAATAAACAATGCCAACCGAGTTTACTTTCTCATCCGGCATTTCAAATTTTGCTCCCTGATCTGGACTACGCCAAAGTCTGCGACCAAGAGGCAAACCTTGAAACCTCCGCTGCAAGGCGTCTTCAACATCACGAGCATTGATCATGAATGATGAAGTAAACAATGTTACGACTTTGAAACCAAGGTCGTTTATCATCTGGGTTCTCGTGATGCTTCCATCAGATTTAATCCCATACCTGTACAAATCGCTTTCCTCAGTGTGTCTCAACACGGGATTTCCTGGTTTGAAATGTTCCTTTTCCATTTTTGAAATAATTTGAACCCGTGTGATGTTGATGTGGTGAGAGAGCTTGGCTTGCTTGCAAGCCTGGTATTCATACCGTATGGTAGGTGCCGAATTTGAGTTCAATACAATAAGAAATGGAATATTCGAATATCTTGGTTATATCAGGAGAGCTTCGTGGAATAGATCGTTCGTACTCGAAATCCGTGAAAGTTCGAAGTGATTGGAAATACTCGTATTAAAAATTCGTGGTGTACACGTACACGTAATTTGAAATTGCTAAAAAAACTTATCTACGAAGGTACGTGGTGTGTAGAAGAATTACAGTGATTTGATGGTTTATTTTGAATCCAGAGTCAAAGCCAAATAAATGTTATATCCTCTTTGCACTGATTTGATGACTGTAAACTGACACAGGTTTCGATGGTTCTTGAAAGAACATGGGATCTTGAGGATCCAAATATGTTGCAGTCAAGACGTTCCCAGTCATGATTTGACCACCCTCATTCTCCTTCCATGTCCAAAAATGAGCATAATTACCAACAACCTGCCTCGCCACACCAAATTCTTGGCTCAGACTGAACGTCACCTGTCTTGCATACTCGCTATTGACAAAAATGTTCAATGCTTCATTTGCTGGGTTCTTGACCAATTCCGATTCGCGAGCGTTGCAAAATAGCTCAATGCGCTCTGCATTCCGTGTCCTATTCTTTACAAAATCAATTGATAGCCGATTGGGATTCGTGGATGGATCGTACAATACATCTTCCACTGCTTTATATCCCAAATGTGCATTGGTACTTGCAGATAAAGTCTGAACTCGATCTTCCAAACCATTGTTTTGAATTTTCATTCTATACGTTGTCAATTCGCGGCCTACATCTGCAATACCTGCAATAGAACACTTTTGAAATCCTGGTATGTTGACATTCTTGACGATATCATCCTTGCTGATCGTTTTAGAGGGAAAGAGGTACCCTGCAAACTTTAGAGACACATCCCATTCTCCCTTCATAAATTGCGGGAAGACTTGTGCAGACGGCGGTAGATTGAAGACAGAGTTTTTTAAAGCTGCAGCATCACGTTTGGATAGTTTTGCTGCGAGGCTTTCGGCGTTTGCATTGGTGGGTAAAACTAGGGGAGAGAGGAGGACGAATGGTGCCGTAGATAACGCTTTTCTTCTTGAGATTGATAATGAAGGTTGTTGAAGGGCCAGGGATAGAAGAGAAACGGCTGATATTATCGTTATCTTTAGTAGAGATGCCATCAGGTGCTGGTAGGGATGTTGTTATGTTTTATGCGAGCATCATGTGATGATGCGATGATGCGATGATGTGTTATGTGTTGGTTTGGTGAATGGAGATTGAAAGATGAGGTGTTTCGGAGAGATGATTTGAATTTAACGGAATATTTTCTCTAAAAACCGTTGGCGCGCAACCCAAAATTTCATTTTGCTTGTTATGTTTGACAAGAAACAACACAATCAAAGTTGATCAAAGACAACAACACAACAACAACTTGAACATGATTCAATAGAGATCCTGCTTGGTTAATTCAAATCTACAAACTATAAAAGTAAAATCATATCACATCAACACAATGAGCAAACGGAAACACAATCATCTTGCGGACAGAGTATTGAAAATCCCAAAGACAGATTTTCCCTCCATGCTCCCAAAGACCAAGATCTCCACGCCTTCACCACGACATCCACCACTCCTCCTCCTCCAACTCCCTTCCTCCCTCACAATGCAAGACCTCACTAAAAGTCATTTCGTCATGCAGAACGATACAGATAAATGCCGTCTCGTTTCCGAAGAAAAGGGCATCACGTTTGATCTTGTCAAGGTAGAGACGAGTAATGCCTACGTTCTAGTGAAAGACGAGAGCAATGACGAAGCTGCCAATGCTAATGCCAGCGATGAGGAGAAAGGCGGAAACACAGAGGCGAGACTGTTGCGGGAGAAAAATACATTCTTTTTAGAATGTCTCGAGAGTAAAGTGAATTTGGAGTCTGAAATCCAATTGATTTTGAGGGAGTACGTCTATCCTACCGTAAAGGAAGGCATATCTGTGAATGAATTGAGTTCGAAATTAATGCACTCCAAGAAACAGATACAGGACACATTGGACAAAACAAATGCATTCAAATTTCAGAGCGCTGAAACGAATGCTGAGGGTTGCTCGTACGGGATTCTTTCAGAAGAGACAGAGAGGGAGGTTTGGTTTGTGATTCAGGGGGTATTGGCGGAATGGTCTGGTGGAGCCGATTACGCGGGTAAAGGTGTTGATTTGTCTCAAATGGTGAAGGAAGTTCTGAATAGAGACGATGATGAAGATCACAGTTATGGCACATTATTAGAGGAGAGCGTTGTGAGACATTGTTTGGAGAAATGTAGTGTTGAGGTGATTGATGGTTGTGCGAAATTGAGTGTAGACTATGTGAGTTCGATCAATACTTTTCAATGTTTTTGAATGTTGTACTTTGTGTTGAATGTGATGAAATGCAGATGGCTGATGCCTTGTTTCATGTTATTAGATTGCAAGAATTCTAGCACACTATATCTTCAATTTGCAGACAGCACCTTGGGAGCAAAAGAAGTTTATAGAAACCTGGCACAATCTTATGCCCGGTGTTGGAGGTATGTATGAACCAAAACTTGACGTTCTGCAAGGTATTTCCGTCACTGTATCAGAGGTGAGCCCCATGGAAACCAACGAATCCGCACAAGTTTTAGTAGATGAGAAAGAACCTGTGTTGTATCAAAAGTATTTCCCGATCCAAAGTTTACCGACGACGCAAGAGGGACGATTCAAGGCCTTATTTAAGGAGAGAAAGAGGTGGAAATTTGATGATTTGGAACCCTATTTGGAAGACTTAGTGGAAAACTCTTCGTTCAAGACCACTCAGGAGCTATTGGTCGTATTTGCAAGGGTCGCCCAGAAAGAAAAAGACGACGAAGATTGTACAGATTGGTATGTTGCCAAATAATATAGTGTTGATCATTATAATCGGGTTCGTTCATCATTGAAAATTGTAGTGTACACCACATACACGTTTAGTACCGGTGAACAAATTAACGTTTGTTAATAATAATTTTTCGCTACATATTAACAAGCGGGTCAAGACCGCAAGAGAGAGAATAATAGTTCTGGTCCCACTGTTGTGTTTGTACTGTTTGGGGAATCTCGGTGTTACTTCTTGTAAAGCTATAACATCTGCGTCTTCACAAGATAAAATAACGGGTAAGACCTGCTATCGCCGAGCCTGTGAGCCTGAAGTTATCAGCAGTAAAGGATCGTCTCCCTGAACTAGTTCCATTTTTTCGTCCATGTTCAAGTCAAAGTGAACGTTCCAGGCACAACTGTTGCCTTTTTTAAACATCGTTGACAAGAATTGCATCGGGATCCAACAAGAACAAGACTTGGAATGATCATAAGTATGATACATATCAACTCTTTCCAAGTACGTGTATGTCGATTGCTAAAAGAATATCGGACAACCTTCTGATACTGAAGAAGGCAAGAAGGAATGGACTTCACCATCGACGTTGGAGACATTGGCTCCATTAACATTGGAGAAATTTGTATTCCAATTATTTGCGACAGCTGCTTTCTTCGCGTGTTGCCTTGCTCTTCGTTTGGCCTTTTTCTCGTTTTGTTTTCCCTTTCTCAGCAGCTTGAAATGCACTTGTCAGTGGTGTATCGGAAGAAACTATAGCATCTGCTCCAGCCCAAGAACCAAAAGTTCTATCTACCCTAGGGTTCCTATCCAGAGTATGCTCCGGTTCGAGGGAGTGACATTCTTTAGGCGGAAATATTGGATTCTATGCTGTAGGATATCTTGAACCGTGGGCGTCACTAAATAACTAAAGCTGATTTGCCGTTATAGACAAAATTGGAACTTCTCTATATTGCTTTCGAGGCTCACAAACGGTATAAATCCGCCACGATGGTCAGCATCACATGACACATTTGAAGATATAAATATCAATAATGAAAATTTAATCGCTTCTGTCAAATGATTTTGTGGAACTTATTCTGTATTTACATCATTGTTACCGAATGTATTCGTTCGAACGTTCAGAGTACTGAGAACGTGACATGATGAACTTTTAAATGCCCTGAACATGCTTAGACTGGAATTCTTCAAGCACACGCCCAATCAAATCACATGCGGCATTTATCTCCTCCAGAGACGGTAATGCAGCAACCCGAATAAATCCGGGAGCGCCAAACGCCGTCCCCGGAATAACAAGAACTCCCAATTCAGCGAGCTTGTTAGCAAAGCATCAGTCGTCTATTTCAGAAGGAAGAGCCGGGAAAAGATAGAAACTCCCATCAGGTTTATTGCAAGTAAGACCAATCGACAGGAGGTTCTTATGCATTAGATCGACCCTTTCTTCGTAGATTTCTTTGAGGTTGGGGGGTTTGCCATTCTTGTTATAAACATCCACAAGGACGTACTGAATCATCGACGGCGGCGAAATGTTACCAAGCTTATCATTATTGTTCGCAAGCCAGCCTGCCAAACTTTTTGAGTGCTTTGAAGATGGATTCACCACAATATATCCAAAGCGTTCACCAGCAAGCGATATATCCTTGTTCATTGATGATACGAGAATCGTGTGTTCATAAAGTGGTAAAGTTGCGGGCACTCTGTTCTTGTTAAATGTGAGGCGCCAATACGTATGATCCATGAAAAGCCAAACGTCTCGGTCATACTTGAGCGAGTGGTTCCTTGCGAGAGCGGCTATGTGCATTGAAGTTTCGTTTCTCAGAACGCTGCCACTTGGATTTGAAGGCGAACACAGTGCAATGATACGAAGCTTGCTACCGGCACTTTCACATAGATCAGCCAGACTTTCCAAATCAATGTCAAAATTTGGGTTTTTGAAACCAATTTACCTCGTTTCAGCCCCCCAAAGTTCTGCTGCGTGTTTATATGCAGGATAGAATGGAGTCTGTACCAGTACGTGATCTCCGGGCTGAAGTAGTGCCTCAAAAATGTTGACAATTGCGCTCTGAGCACCAGGAGTGCAAACTATATCGACATCACAAAGATCGGGGACATTTTGCCATAATCCAACTTTTGTTGCAAGGTGTTTCCTCAGCGCTACCAGTCCTGCAGGGTGAGTGTATTTAAATAAGCCAGAAGTTTTCATCTCGCACGCAGACTTGCACAGACTTGACATGCTTTCGAGAATTTCAGACGGAGGCTCAAGGGTTGGGTTTCCCGCCGCGAAATTGTACACCGGTTCACCACGTGCTTCACGTTCACTTTTGGTCCGGTTTGCTTTTTTCAAAGCCAGACAACTTGATGTTTTGCTCTACTCGTACTTTTATATTCCCAGATTTCTTCTCGTAATTTTCGTCGCCCTGTTTAGTTGATGTTGAAAACTTGTTCTTTCTTGCTCGTGCCATTGCAATTGCTGCTTCTTTCGGAAGATTGTCGACGGGGATCGCCTTTAGAAAACGGAATTTATATGGTCTCAAAGAGTACTTGAATTCGCGTGTAAGCCAACGATGATACGATCGAACTGTCTCTGCATCCATGGACATATTAAATTCCTCTCTTAAGCAGCGCTGCTGTGAATCAAGTCCTGTGACCTTTGATGCCGCTTGGTCGATAAAGTGTGGCTGAGATAGAATAGAATTACTACTTGTACAAGCTCGCCATGCAATGATGTGGTCGGGACGTACAACTAAAATGTTCTCCACTACCAACATCTCAGCGACTTTCTGATGGTTTCCTTGATAGAAAGATAGATCAATATCAGGTAGCATAGATACGGTCACAGGAAAACCGCGAGATCTAATTGACGAGGCCAAATTATTCGCAGTATCAATCCAATCGCTCTGGATCACTAGAATAGAATAGGTGGCACTATCAATAAAATTGAAGATACTCTGGCCATCGGTAAGAGGAAGGTACGGCGTACGGGCACCTGTACGGAATACTGGTGCATAATCACATGACGGATCATCTGGTTGAAGGATTTCCTCTCTCATGATGACCGGAGAAAAGTTTTATTTAAAACCAAGTTGTATACCACCCTGAGAAAAATGGTTTGCTCCATGTGCACCAGAGTTGTGATGGTACCATCCTCCTCGAATCACAGGCATGTAGAGAGGATTGTAAAATATCCTCTAGGTTAATATCTTCATCAGCGCTGGATTGGGAGTTGCACGTGATACATACATAGCAGTTTGGAGGACATGTTGACGGCGTTCGATAGCATACGAATCTAGCAGCAATTCTGATGCTTGATCCTTACATGCCAAAGCCAACTTCTATCCAAGATTCATGGCTTGGAAATGTAAAAACAGACGAGGGAGTCGAAGTGAGATGGATGACCTTTCACGTTAAAAAGTTGATAATTGACAAAATTACCTACCGTCACCGTATGATGTATTTCCATCCCAAGAGCTCCAAAAGGCGGTCAACTGTGTGCAGAATCTCCCAAGAGAAAAGCTCGTTTACCGTGCCAACAATTCCTGGTACCAGCTACACGTACGGTGCTGTTTTATTTCATAATTATCACTTCCAAGGAATTCTCTACACACTTCATCCGGCGGAGCAGTTTTGGCTTTACCAAAAACGAAAAGAAAGTTCCGCAGGTCTTGAGAAGGATCAGCCGCGACAATTGCCGCAAGTCCAAAGTTCTTCCTAATGATTTGGTATTGATGAGTGTTTCCAAGCTTATTTACAACATGATTGTAAAGCCCTGGTGCATGTACAAGTAGTGATTTTGTATTTGCAAGGTTCAAAAGCCCATCAAATTTAATCTGCAGTTGGTTTGCGACAACAGATGACGGACCGTCACAGCCAACAACGTGCTTCCCAAAGAGATACTTTTCCCTGCTTTTGTCTGAACTCGCTCTGTTCCCATTCTCATCTTCGTTGACCTCGATGATCTTCGCTGTATCACCAGAATCCTCATCGATATGGAAGTCTTTCAACATCCATCCCTCGAAGCTTCTTAAATTGGAGTAACGAGACAGCTGCATTTTGAGGACTTCTTCTTGGTGTGATAGCATGATACGGAGGGGGAGCTGGGAAGAATACCGAGAACCAAGGGTTCTTGATTCCGTCCAATCATCAATTTTATCCATATTTTCCATTAGAACACGCCGAGAAGGCGAATTGGCTGCTGCAAAAACTCTTGCGTTAGGGTGGCCTAGCCCATAGATGAACATGCTCCCGAAATGTGTCGACTGAGGCAACGCTCTTGATTCAAGTTCTTTAAAAATATCAGGATCCAGTATATTTTCCATGTGCTCCATACTCGCTGAGTTAAGAATAGCAAAACGAGCATCTGTTATTGGTTTACTGCGCCTTTCACCTAAGCGTTAGAAGTGAAGTGTTAGGATAAATTCAAAATGCGATTAGGCTTGATGTGAAACAAGTGGCAATAGGTCTCACATAATGCGACTGTTACTCCTTTCTTGCAAAGACTGCACGCTAAAAACAGACCACTGATACCCGCTCCACTGATAATCACGTCAACCGACTCATCTGGTGTCTTGAAGTCGAAATTGCCAGGATCGATGTTCTCGTTATTGTTAACTTCCTCCTCGTTGACCTCTTTGCTAGTAGGCTGTAAATTCATACTTTCCCCTTGCTTTCCCCCGTAAAATGCCATATTGAAATGTAGAAGCAAGAGAGCGAAGGCCCAAAAGTAAAGTAGCCAACCCAAGGAGTAAACTTGTAAACATTTGCACACAGAACCACCTAAAAACCAAATAGAAGCGAGCAGAACATAGTTGCTTGGGTGGTACACATTATCCCATGTATATGCCTTAGCGAGACGAATTTTACATATTGCTTCATTATTTGGCCAGGTCGCAAGTACCAAGACAATTGAACCAATACAGGCTATAACATTAACAATCCGAATAGTGGACAATGCCAGAGCACCAGGATCAAAGGCAAGCACTAGAGCTAAAGCCCCACTTGACACACTTCCAACTGCTATCACAATGAAACCCGTTACGAGTTGACGGATGAATTTTTCTGCGTTCTTTTCTTTCTGCTCCACAGCAAAGCAGAGAGATGGGTAAAGTGTACACAAGCAAAGTAAAAGCAAAGTTGGTGCTATCAGAATACTGGTGACAAACTCCATGATACTCGTTGCAAAGAAGTTGTCCGTTTGCGCCACGTTATCAAATCCTCCGTAGTATAGATGCACAATCGCAGATGCCAAAGCAACGATGAACCCAATGCAACTCGAGAAGTTCGCAAACCCAAAGCCGGCACTATGCCGTACAACATACATTGTACTTGGATAGCGATCTTCCAAGATCGCGTTACAGTGGTGTTTGACGCGACTGCCATCGAGCAGAAATACGCAGGTACCAAAAAATGCAAAAATGCCAGTGATGCTCACAGTCAATCCATATGCCGTTGAAGACATATCTCTCTTGCTCTGGACGATGCTCAAAATCGCGTTCGCCACAATGCTACGCTACCACCGTAAAGTAATACCCCAAAAAATCTGAAGTTATCACTACCAAGGATTGGAAGACGCATAAGTTGATACGCTTTCTTGAAGAAAAAAACAAGAGCCACGAAAAGAAAAGGACAGGCACTGAGATTGAGAATTCGAATGACAGAATCGGAACCCAGCATTGTGTGATATGTAGCGCTTGACCTCAGCAGACTTTCACTGTCTTCGAAGTAGCCGTCAATGTCTACATAGACCATTCCTGTCTTTGTATTTTGAATTTGCACGGATCTTGATGATGTGTCCATCACCGAGATTCAATGCATATACCACTATGCGTTTCGTGGCACCATTGAAGGACTTGGTCAAAGCGTATCCAGCGAGAGAAGATATCATTTCGTCATCGTCAGCAGAAACTTTGTTGCCATTGAGATAGTGCTCGCCATCCCCGGACACTTCAAGAATGTCATTGCTAATCTTGACGGCTGCACTGGAGATGTAAGAGTAAGCAACACTAG
>Ga0209712_10002544_pt1 | contig 14953 bp, 13 predicted proteins | sample ArcOceMetagenome_FD_187443 | JGI IMG/M metagenome (GOLD analysis project Ga0209712, IMG submission 187443) | Marine eukaryotic phytoplankton communities from Arctic Ocean - Arctic Ocean - Greenland ARC118M Metagenome (SPAdes) (version 2) | ecosystem: Environmental > Aquatic > Marine > Oceanic...
CGTTTACAGTTGGTGGTGGAATTTCATCCGTTGAAAATGTAAATGAATTATTGAAATGGGGCGCAGATAAAGTATCTATCAACTCATCTGCCGTAAAAAGACCAGAATTAATAAATGAGTTAGCCGAAAAATTTGGAAGTCAATGTGTGGTGGTTGCTATTGATGCAAAAGAGATTAATGGAGAATGGATTGTCCATTTGGCCGGAGGTACAATTGCGACTAAACTAAATTTATTTGATTGGGCTAAAGAGGTTGAAGAACGTGGAGCAGGAGAAATTTTATTTACTTCTATGAACCATGATGGAACGAAAGCTGGTTTTGCAAATAAAGCTTTGGCAAAATTATCATCAGCACTAAACATTCCTATTATTGCTTCTGGAGGAGCTGGTACCGTTCAACATTTTGTTGATACCTTTACAAAAGGAAAAGCTGACGCCGCTTTAGCAGCAAGCGTTTTTCACTTTGGAGAAATACCAATTTTAGAATTAAAGGAAGCACTAAAGAAGAACAATATTCCAGTTCGCATCTAAAGCCTTAAAAACAGAAAATGAAAGACTTACAGCTTAGAAAATACGAAGACAAATATCATCAACAATTTAAAGACATCTCTTTAGACTGGTTGAATAAGTATGATTTGTATGAAAAAGCTGATGATGATTTATTAGACAATCCTAATAAGTATTTAGAAAAAGGAAGTTTAATTTTTTTAGCACACTTTAATGATAAAGTTGTTGGCACAATTAGTTTAATTCCTATTGATAAATATAATTACGAAATATTAAAACTAGGAGTGATTGACGGTCATAAAGGTTTAGGAATAGGTGCAAAATTAATGCAAGTTTGTATTGATATTTGTATAGAGAAAAAGGTGAAAACAATTACATTAGAAACTAGTAGTCGATTAAAGAGTGCTTTAAAATTATACGAAAAACTAGGATTTAAACATATAGAAATAGTAGAAGCTCATTTCGAATCTGCTGATGTAAAAATGGAATTAAAATTAAGATAATGAACATAGATTTCAATAAAAATAACGACGGATTAGTACCAGCGATTATACAAGATGCAACAACAAAAAATGTATTGATGTTGGGTTATATGAATGAGGAAGCATTCCAGAAAACAAAAGAAACCAAATTAGTTACTTTTTTTAGCAGAACTAAAAATCGTTTGTGGACAAAAGGAGAAGAAAGTGGAAATGTTTTGAACTTAGTGGATATCAAATTAGATTGTGATAACGACACATTGTTAATTCAAGTAAAACCAAATGGACCAACCTGCCATAAAGGTTCTGAGACGTGCTGGAATGAAGAGAATACCTCTAATTATGGCTTCTTTTCTACTTTAGAAAATGTAATCACAGAAAGAGTTGTAAACAAGGATACTCAGAAATCATATGTAGCGTCATTATTTGCAAAAGGAATTAATAAAGTAGCTCAAAAAGTAGGAGAGGAGGCAATAGAAACGGTTATTGAAGCTATGGATGATAATGATGAGTTATTTATATATGAATCTGCAGATTTGCTATTCCATTATTTAATGCTTTTGCAAGCCAAAGGTTTTACTCTAAAGGATATTGAAGCAGAATTAAAAAGTAGACATAAATAAAATTAACTATTTACCAAATTTAAAGTGACCAAATAGACATCTTGTTTGGTCATTTTTGCTTTTAACCATGCAAAGAAACTCATCATAAAAATATCTTCTTTGTCTCTATCTAGCCAATCAAAGGAATTCTCTACTTTCTCATAATATTCTTTGGAAGAAACAACTTCAGGATTCTTGTAATAGATTTCGACTAACTTTAAATATATAATTACTTTTTCTTGTTTTATTTTTCTTAAATGATTGAAATAATTCCTTTTAAAACTTAAAATTTTAGAATCCACAAAATCTATATTCCCTAAATCAATTTGTACTAGAATTTCTATCAGGTTTTTTTTAATAACCCAATCAATACCAGCTTTTTCTAGATACCACTTGTCTGTATGATAAAACTTGGAAAAGATATTTTGGGCTTTTTTAAGGTTATTTTGTTGTGAATAAAAAACTATTAATGATAATAAGATATCTAATTGAGAAGCGATATCTATATCTTTTTTTTTGGTAAAAGGTTCTAATAGATTTAATGCATCTTTTTGTTTACCAATATAATTATGATTTAGTGCAAGTAATAAATGGTACTTTAAATTAAATTCTTTAAAGTATTTATGCTTCTTTTCTTGCATATAAAAATTCATACGCTTTAGATATTTAAAAGAAGCTGTAAACTTTTTATTTCTAAAAAGAGTATTCGAAATTAAGTACAAAACTTCGATATGATAATACAATTGCTTGTCCATTGATTTATGGTCTTTTAGAGTTTGATAGGTATCTATTAAAAAAGATTCAATATTCCAATACTCAAAGTTTTGAGAAGAAGAAATATTAGTGATTTGCATCAATTGATATAAAGATTTAAACGATAATGAATTAGACATTGTAATCGAATTTTCTTCTAAAATATTGGTTATCATTAATTTCACATCAATAACCTTCTTTAAATGATTTACTTCTTTTAAGATGTTTCTAATTTTTGCGTAGGCAATATTTAGTTGTTCTTCTAATTGATGTTGTTCTTGATTTTCTTTAAATTTGAGAATTAAATTATTTAAATTAATGCTGGATATAGTATGTGAATACTCAATTTTTGTATGATAAATTTCATTTAAAATTGTAAAAAGTTGATATTCATTTGCAATAACTTCAGCCTTATCTAATATTTTGTAGGCAACTTCATATTGTCCCTTTTGTAGAAAAGTTCTTGCAGACAAAATAAATTTAATCAATTGTATGTCTATCGAATTTTCTTCTTTCAAATTAGAATTTGCAGTGAAATCTATTAAGGATTGAAACAACCGCTTTCTTAAGGCATGCAATGCTCCTTTATTATCAGAATTATATAAATGTATACATGTTTCTTTCGAAGATAAGTTCGTGTTTATTAAAAGGTGCACTAACTGGGTATTTTTAGCATCTTTCCTTTTATTTTTTTTGTGTAAATAAGTAATAAAATCATGCTGTTGTTCTTCTGTAAATGAATTTATTGTTTTTTTTAAATTAATCATTATATCGTCAGTAATTATATATCAAATATATTTATTATTGATCAAAAATTAAATTATTTTACAATTTTAATCGTCAGTAAATAGTAAGAATAGATTTTATAGATTACTATATATATGGCAAATTTGCACTGTAATTAAAAACAGAGTAACACAAAAAAAGAGATAACGATAATAATGATAGCACATAGAATAGAAAAAACCAGTTTTAAGAGTATAAAAAATATCTCAAAATTAAAGTACTAAATGTATCCGTGATGCAATAAGTATCTCTCTAATTGATGTAAGTTTTAATTACTAAAAATAAATTAATAATCATTCAAACTAAAACTCATGAATTATCAAACTACAGTTTCGACAAGTGAAGAAACTAAAAAACAAGCAAAAAGAAAATCTAAAAATAAATTTGATCAAAAACCTACTCCAGCGTATGTCGGTGCAACTTGGGGAGTAGTACTTATAGGCCTACTTTCTTATTGCATTGGATTATGGAATGCCAATATGGAACTTAATGAAAAAGGGTATTATTTTTCAATACTTTTAATGGGGGTGTATGCCGTTATTTCACTTCAAAAAACTTTACGAGATAAAGCTGAAAACATGAAAGTAAGTGACATGTATTATGGCATTAGCTGGGTAGTAGTTATTGTATCACTTTTATTATTAATTATTGGCTTAAGAAATGCTGATTTAGCTTTAAGTGAAAAAGGTTTCTACGGTATTTCCTTTTTACTAAGTTTATTCGGCGCAATTACTGTTCAAAAAAACACAAGGGATATCGATTTTATCAACAATATTATTGACGGAGAGAAATAGTTAGTTTGATTTTTATTTTAAGAAAACCAAAGCCTCACAAGATTACCGCTAATGAGGTTTAAAAAATAAACCCTCATTAATTTATTGAGGGTTTATTATATTAAGCTTTTAATAGCCTAATATTTATATTTTTATGTGGTTTTTTTTTAAAAATTAGTTAAGAACCTTTCTTTTTAAAGAAATACTTCATCAGTATTGCTTTATTTCTATTAGTATCTATATCGCTAATAATAATACGTTTTTTTTACAAAATTCGCGGCTACTTCATTTCATATCCAACGGCTGGGATACTATTCGCTTAATATTAGCAATCGATTTGTATTACAACTTATTAAAAAATGTTTATCAAGCATAACGACCCTAAAGTTTAAAGAGGATATGTATTATGCATGCGATTAATAAAATAATGTTTAGTGGCAGGATTAAAGAAAAATTTTTTGTTTTATTTCCATGAAATTTAGGGATTATCCCTAATGTAAAAGAATTGTAAACTCTACAATACAGAAAATTTAATTGGTACTTTTACTCCTTTTAAAAAAGAATAATTGAAAAACTCAAAAACACTTATAGTTTTAGCATTTATCGCCATTTACGTTATTTGGGGATCTACCTATTTATTTAATAAAATTGCCGTTACAGAATTACCTCCATTTTATTTAGCTTCGATTCGTTTTTTTATTGCCGGAGTTTTAATGACCGGTTTGGCTATTCTCTCTAAGCAAAAATTATATATTTCTAAAAAGCAATTATTAAACTCAGTAATAGCATCATTTTTCTTTATGGTTTATGGAAACGGTGTTTTCGTTTGGGCTTTAAAGTATGTTGATAGTGGCTTTGGAGCATTATTGGCATCTACACAGCCTTTATTTGTTTTGTTTTTATTAAGATTAATTGATAGAAAACCTTTTCAAAAAAAATCATTAATTGGTGTTGCTTTAGGTATGTTAGGGATGTATTTATTAGTCAGCCAGAAAGAACTAACAACTTCTGAAGGTAGTTTACTGGGCATTTTTATGATATTAACATGTGTTTTAAGTTGGAGTTATGGAAGTGTTTTTGTGTCAAAAGCTGATTTACCAAAAAGTTTTATGGTGAGCACAGGTTATCAAATGTTAGCAGCGAGTTTTATTTTATTCTTGGCTAGTCTTAGTTTTAACGAGCAATGGAGTTCTCCTTTAACTTGGAGTACAAATGTTCAAATATCAATGTTTATTTTAATTATTTTTGGAGGCATTTTTGCTTTTACTGCTTTTAATTATTTATTAAAAGTAGTTCCAACAGAAAAAGTTTCAACTTCAGCCTACGTAAATCCTGTCATTGCTTTATTTATGGGCTGGTATTTTTTAGATGAAGTTTTAACAACACAATCAATCATAGCGTCTGTGGTTTTATTAACTGGTGTCTATTTTATTACTTCTAGAAAAAGGAAATAGAGCCTGCTTAGTATTCTTAGTAAAACCAAACGTACTTAAAATTGGCATTCATTTTCGAATAAATTAGTGTCTATTTTTTTATAATTTCTGAGTCTATGAAAATAAAATTAAAAATACACCTGCTAAAATCCCAAAAAGAGGAACTAATTTTTTACGCTTATTTTGTTCTTTAAAAATGATTCCTCCAGCGACAACAGCTATCAATATTTGACTTCTTTTTATGGCTGATAATAAAAGTATTAATGCTTCTGGGTCTTGCAGTGCTTTAAAATAGAAGTAATCTGCTATTTGAAGTAATATTCCAACAGCAGGTATAGACCATCTCCATTTAAAAGCTTTTCTTTTTGCAGCATAAGGAAACCATATTAAAGATAATATTATTACTAAAATAAGTATGGTGTAAAAGCAAAACCAAAATTGTAATGTTTGTGGATTTAATGCTAAATTCTGAATCAAAAATTTATCATATAAACCACTTGAAGCACCTAAGAAAGTAGCCGCAATAATAGCATAAACCCATTTGTTCTTTTTAAAATGAATTCCTTCTTTTTTTCCAATTCTAGAGTATAATAATACGGATGATATAATTAGAATGAAACCAGCCCATTGTAAATAACTTGGTCTTTCTTGGTAAATAATTATTGCACCTATAAATGTAAAAAAAGGACCTGCAGAGCGAATTGGAGTTACAATGGTGATGGGTAAATGCTTTAACGCTTGATAAGCCAAAATCCAAGAAGATGCCATTATCATCGATTTTATAATAATAAACCCATGGGTTTCCCAAGGAATAGCCGTAACATAGAAACCTGTTTTCAGCATATATTCAGGGTACCAAATAGACCCTAAATAGAAAGGGAGAATTAGCATAAAACCAGCAGAAATAGTGCCTAGCAAAACAGGGAAAACCTCATTACCCTGAAGTGCGTGTTTTTTACATAAATTGTGTAATCCTAAAAATAAAGCTGCTAAAAGTCCTAAGTACATCCACATAATGCGCGCGAAGATACTAGAATGTAAAAAACCCTGTCTTCTAAAATAATAATATTTATTTATTCGAAAAATAAATCTACTGATTTAGTGGGTAAAGTTACATGTAAGTTCGTTGAAAACTTAGTAGAATGTGGCATGAATAAATTGTTAGTTTTAATCAAAATGAAGTCGATACATTAACTCTATTTTAAAAATAGCGCCGTCTGCAAAACCTTCATTTAATTGTGTTCTATTATCACCAAAATAAAAAGAGGTAACAGCCAAGTCTATTTTATCATTAGCATCATACACTTTATAGTTTCTTCCAAGAGCATATCCAATTTTAGTATTTATATATAATGATTTACTCATTTTAAATCTTAAGTAGGGAGCAAATTCAATAGAATTTTTAGACACATAAACCCCATTATTGCTATAATTTTGATCACTTAAATTATAACTAGTACCGATGCCATCAAATCTAAATCCTAACCAGAACTTCTTATTTAACTCATAATTAATATCTGCGAGAAATGGCAGTGTAAGTTTGGTTTCAAATTTTTTATTAGGACTTAAATAGTACAAACCAAAAATAGGAATTACTGCTAATCCAAATTTTTCGGTATTAACAAATACCCCGTATTTATATTTTAAGTTTGCTCGCTTTTTTTTAGTAAATAAAGATAAAAATCCTATTTGTAAATTATCGTTAGAAAGTGTAAGATTATCTGAGGCAATTTTTGGATAAGCCATAAATGTGGCTGACCACTTATCGCTAAACGTTTTATTAATTCCTAAATTCAACCCTAAAACTTGCAAATTTGAATTGGGTACATTGGCATCTAAACTTACCCTTGTTTTATTTGCAAAAAGTCCCGTTAATAAAATTACTTTTTTATTTAGTACTACTGGAAAATTAACCTCTAAATTTAATTCATGTACCGCAGTTTGGTCATTAGAAATTTCAAAATCGTTTGCGGGCGTATTGATATAGGTAGCGTTAACAATGTCAAAATAATTTTGTGAAAATCCTTGGGAAATAGCACAAAATAAAACAATAGTAAAGAAGTGTTTCATATTTTTTTTCCTAAGATATTGTTATTATGTCTATTAAATACAAATACACTTATAAATCTAATTGAGGGAAAAAAATACTGGTTACTCTTTTAATTAATAAAACTGAAAGTATATTTTAAAAAAAAAGATGTTAAAGCTGCTGATTTACTAGCGTCTCTAACATCCTTTTTAAGGACTCATTACCCAAATATTAAAACTATTTAGAACTCTTAATAGTAATCGGTTTTAATTGAATAATACCAAGCGTATTCAATAGTTTCATTATTAAATAAGTTATATCAATCTCGTACCATTTTACACCAAAATTAGCACTACTTGCATGTTTATGATGATTATTATGATATCCTTCACCCATCATTAAAAAATCAAAACGAAAGAGGTTTTTACTCGTGTTTTTCATTTTATAATTAACATAGCCATAAATATGACCAAACCAATTGATAATTACGCCATGAATAGGTGCCATTAAAAATGTTATCGGCAATAATAACCATTGCCACGTTTCAGTTACAAAGAAAGCAAAGAATAAAATGTAGCTTGTAATCCAAAGTAAACGGGAAAAACGAGAACCAGCAAACAAATCAAAAGCTTTCCACTGTGGCACATTTTTAGTAAAACGATCATCAATAGAAATACGCTGATTATTAATATCTTGATAGACATTTTTTGTTTTCCACATCATAGCAAACATATTTGTATCATGCGATGGTGAATGTGGGTCCTTTTCTGTGTCTGTGTATGCGTGATGCATACGATGCATAATTCCATAACCATAAGCACTTAAATAACTGGATCCTTGAAAAATCCAAGTTAAAATAAATGTAATTTTTTCTACGGTCTTTGACATGGTAAATACCTGGTGTGCTGCATAGCGATGCAAAAAGAAAGATTGAAAAAACAAACCTCCATACCAAAGCACTAACACGAAAATAACAATAAGCATATCTTTATTTTTTCACAAAGATAGTTCGATACTCTAAGCAAAACAATGAACCTAAATCAATTAAATTCGCTTTCTAATTCGACTCAATGCTTGTGCAGTAACTCCTATATAAGAACTAATATATTTGAGTGGAATAACTTTCAAGAGTTCTGGACGCTCTTTAAATAATTTCAGATAACGCTCTTCTGCAGTAAGATTCAAAAGATTTTGCTCTCGTTTAGATTTTATTAAAAAAAGACGTTCCGCCGTTAATCTGCCAATAAGATTTCCTATTTGAGTTGTTTTATAAACTGCTTGTAAATCAGCATAGGTAATACTTAAAAGGGTTGTTTCTGTCAGTGCTTGCAGCTGATATACTGATGGTTCTTGTGTTAAGAAAGAATCGTAAGCACTAATAAACTGATTTTTAAAACTAAAACCAAAGGTGATTTCTTTTTCCGGGTTTTCTTTAGGTAGAAATACGCGCACAACACCAGATTCAATAAAAGAAATATGATTTTCTATTTCGTTCAGTTTTAAAAAAGTAGCTTTTTTTTTAATTACTCTGCGCTGTAATTTTGAGGTAAAGAAATCCCAATCTAAGTTAGATATAGTTGCTATTTGATCTAAGTATGCTTTTATCTGTTGCAAATCTTTTATTACTAATGGTTTATAGGTGCAAATATACGGATTCCAAAAAGCCGTATTGATGTAAATATTAATATATAATTACTCTTTTATTGTTAAATTAACATTTTAAATTACAAGCCTTTATTTGTCCATTTTACAAGAACGATATCGTTACCTTTGCAAAAATTTTATTTAATGTCAAAAACGTTTTCAGAGTTAGGTATTCATGCAGAATTGCAAGAGAATTTAGCTAAATTACAAATTTCTGTTCCTACAGATGTTCAAGAAAAAGCCATCCCTTTAATTTTAAATAGTAAAAAAGACGTGGTTGTTTTAGCAAAAACAGGGACTGGAAAAACGGCTGCTTTTGGATTGCCTTTATTACAATTGATAATTGCAGAAAAGACGAATGTTCAGGCATTGATATTAGCACCTACCAGAGAATTAGGACATCAGATTTATAACAATTTAGTATCCTTTGCTTCAGAAAGTCAGAAATCTACGATTGCATCAATATGTGGCGGTATTCCTATCAAACCTCAAATAGAACGTTTAAAAGAAACGATTCATATTGTTATTGCAACTCCTGGACGTTTGGTCGATTTAGTAGAGCGTGGCGCTATTGATATAAAAAAAATAAGTTATTTTATATTAGATGAAGCTGATGAAATGATAAGTGCTTTAAAAGAAGAGGTAGACACCCTTATCAAAGAAATTCCGAAAACGAGAAGAACCTTCTTGTTTACGGCTACAATGCCAGGTACTATCAAGCAATTAGTGCAAAACTATATGTCGAAAGATGTTGCGCATGTAGAAGCAGATATGACAACGATAGGCCACCAGGGAATAGACCATCAATATGTGGTCGTAGAACCTATAGAAAAACTAAATGTATTACTTCATTTCTTATCTTCTAAAGAAGGAGAACGTGGAATTATCTTCTGTAAGACCAAGGCTGCTGTTAATAAATTAGCAAAAAACTTAGCGATTAATAAGTTTTCTTCTGGTGCTTTGCATGGTAGTTTAACTCAAGGGATTAGAGATCGTATTATGGGACAATTTAGAGAAGGTCACATAGATATTTTAGTAGCAACAGATTTAGCTGCCCGCGGAATAGACGTAAAAGAAATATCTTATGTGGTAAATTATCATTTACCCGATAGATATGACACTTATGTGCATAGAAGTGGCCGTACTGCAAGAGCAGGAGCAGAGGGGCTTTCGTTAAGTATCATACAAAAAGAAGAATTGGAAGAGATTCCTGAATTTGAAGAAGATTTAGGATTGGTTTTTAAAGAATATAAAAAAGCAGATCCACAAAGTATTGAAGAGAACAATGGTTTGTTGTGGGCTAAAAAAATATTTAAAACTAAACCAAATCGTAATGTATCTGAGGATTTTAAAGCACAGATAAAAACAATATTTCATCATTTAACAAAAGAAGAACTTGTAGATAAAATACTTGCAAATTACTTAGCACAAACTGCTACTGCAAATACAAAATCTGAAGTATCTAAAAAGAAGCAAAAGAAATAAGTATGGCAAATATTATTAAAACGCAACAGGATATTCTAGAAAAATTACAGATTGAAGCTTTGAACCCTATGCAAATTGAGGCTGTTTCAGTAATTGAAAAGAATGCTAATACCATCTTATTATCTCCAACAGGAACTGGAAAAACATTGGCTTTTTCCTTGCCTTTGTTAAAATCATTAGATCCTGAATGTAAAGACGTACAAGCATTAATTTTAGTGCCATCTAGAGAATTGGCTATACAAATAGAACAAGTTATTCGTTCAATGGGTTCTGGATATAAAGTCAACGCGGTTTATGGCGGTAGACCAATGTCTAAAGATAAAATTGAATTAAAACATATTCCTGCTATTTTAATAGGAACACCAGGGAGAATATCTGATCATTTTGCGAACGATCGGTTTTCTAAAAACAGTATAAAAACCTTAATTTTAGATGAGTTTGACAAATCTTTAGAAGTAGGTTTTGAGTATGAAATGCGTAATATAATTAATCAATTGTCTACTGTAGATAAACGCATCTTAACTTCTGCCACTCAAGGAGTTGAAATTCCTGAGTTCGTACAATTAGAAGAGCCAAGAATTATCAATTACTTAAAAGGAAAAAGAACCTCTCAACTAGCTTTTAAAACAGTGGTTTCTCCTAATAAAAATAAAATGAGAACCTTGGTAGATTTAGCACAGCATATTGGGAATGAACCTGGTATTGTTTTCTGTAATTTAAAAGATACCATTACACAATTAAGTGCTTTTTTAGACCAACATAAAATAAGTCATGCTTGTTTTTCTGGAGGAATGGAACAAAAAGATAGAGAACGTGCTTTAATTAAATTTAGAAATGGAACTTGTCAATTACTAATTGCGACAGATTTAGCAGCAAGAGGAATTGACATTCCAGAAATGAAATTTATTATTCATTACGAATTGCCAAAGCATGAGGAAGAGTTTATCCATAGAAATGGAAGAACTGCAAGAGTAAATGAAAAAGGAACTGCATATATTTTAAAATGGGAAAACGAACGTTTGCCAGATTTTATTAAAGCTAGTAAAGGAATAAATATTTCTAAAAAAGCGGAACATGTGCAGCAATATTGGGAAACTTTATTTATTTCTGGTGGACGAAAAGATAAAATATCTAAAGGTGACATTGCAGGTTTATTTTTTAAACAAGGAGGTATTTCTAAAGATCAATTAGGTGCTATTGAGTTGAAACCAGATTGTGCATTTGTTGCAATTCCTTTAGCGCTTGCAGATGATTTGGTAGAAAAGCTAAACAATACGCGATTAAAAAAGAAAAAAGTAAGAGTTACAGTATTATAAGTAATATGAGTGAAAAAGGCAATAATCTGGAGATTGCAGCGTGCATAAACACATTGCAGCAATTATTAGAAGATACTAATCAACTTTTTGATATTCCTGAAGAACAAAGAGTGGCACTGTTTAAAGCAGCTGGTGAATTAACGAGACCGAATCGCGCTGAATTTGAGCGTAGAAGAAAAGACGCAAAAAAAGCAGCAAAACGTAAAATGATAGCCAAAGATACACATGCCAGAAAAACAACTGGTATTCGTTCTGCACGCGAAGCAGCGCTGTTTGTAGCACCCAAATTACTTGGGGCAGCAGCAATAAATGAAGATACTTTAGAGCTAGAATCTCCAAGAAACTGTTATGTATGTAAAACAGTCTATACTAAATTGCATCATTTTTATGATACAATGTGTAAAGAGTGTGGCGACTTAAATTATGCAAAACGTTTTCAAACTACGGATTTAAAAGATCAAGTTGCCGTAATTACAGGTTCTCGATTAAAAATCGGATATCATATTACTTTAATGTTATTACGTTCTGGTGCAACTGTAGTCGCTACAACACGATTTCCAGCAGATTCTGCGATTCGTTTCTCTAAAGAAGAGGATTATAAAGAGTGGAGTGTTCGTTTACATATTCACGGACTTGATTTAAGACATATACCAAGTGTAGAAATTTTCTGCAATTATATAGAACAAAAATACGATCGATTAGATATTTTAATCAATAATGCAGCACAGACTGTAAGAAGACCTTCCGGTTTTTATTTTCATTTAATGGAAAATGAAAAATTACCTGTAGACAAACTACCAAAGCTTGCGCAAACGTTGTTAAAAGACCATACCAGTTGTTTAGAAGAATTGGCAAACTTAAGTGTGTCTACTTCTAAAACGAGTAAAAATAATGTACTACCAGTTACTTGGCATGGTCCAGAACCAGGAATTGGATTGCGTAGTTCCGCTCAGTTAAGTCAAATTCCGTATAGTTTTGATAACTCCTTGCAAACTGCAGAAGTATTTCCAGAAGGCGAATTAGATGCCGATTTACAACAAGTAGATTTAAGGAAAACGAATAGTTGGCGTTTAAGGTTAGGAGAAATAGAAACTACGGAAATGGTGGAAGTACAGTTGGTAAATGCCGTTGCTCCTTTCGTTTTATGCAATCGCTTGTCTAATTTAATGATGAAAGAAAACACGGGTAAAAAACATATTATCAATGTTACAGCAATGGAAGGGAAGTTTCATCGATTTAAAAAAGTAGACAGACACCCGCATACTAATATGGCCAAAGCATCTTTAAATATGTTAACACATACATCTGCATCCACTTTTGCTAAATCTGGTATTTATATGAATGCCGTGGATACGGGTTGGGTTACAGATGAAGATCCTGCTGAATTATCTAAAAAGAAAGTAGCTATTCATGATTTCCAACCTCCGTTAGATATTGTAGATGGTGCTGCAAGAGTTATGGACCCGTTAATTGACGGAATTAACACAGGTAAACATTGGTGTGGTAAATTCTTGAAAGATTATTTTCCTATTGACTGGTAATCGAGAAATAAATTTAATATATTTTCTTTATAAAATATTATAAACACCTTAATGTCAGTTTGTTTTATTATTATTATTCAATAAAAAAAAACATCTAATTTTAAACTTTAAAGAAAAGAAGGCAATAAATATGTTGTATATCGTAAAAATGTAATCATATTTGCAGCTAATTAGTAAAATAAATTTAATTACACTATTATGAGTAAAGGAACAGTAAAGTTTTTCAATGAATCTAAAGGATTTGGATTTATCACTGAAGAAGGAGTAGAGAAAGATCATTTTGTACACATTTCAGGTTTAATCGACGAAATCAATGAAGGTGACAATGTTGAATTTGACTTACAAGAAGGAAACAAAGGATTAAATGCAGTTAACGTAAAAGTTATCTAAAAAATATACTTCAAGTTTTATAAAAGTCCATCAATAATTGATGGGCTTTTTTTTGTGCTTTTTTTAAAGACAACTCCTTAATTTAAGTTGACTGCGAGGTTATATTTTAAGCAATAACCTAAAAATATCAAAGAAATCTATATTATAGAAATAAAAAAATAATTAGAGAGTCAGCGAATCTGAACTCTAATATCATTATAGTTTTTAGAAAAAAATTATTTTAAATTATTAAATTCTTATCTATATTAGCAGAAAAAAAAAACTTACGCTAACTGATTGATACACTCAAATTAATGAAAAAGATAACAGCACTCTTAATATTTTATATACTAAGTTTCCTCTATTTTACTTGGACAACTTAAATACCCATTCACTAAAAGTAAACCCGTAATTAATACCTATCATTCTATAGAGATTACAGACAACTATCAATGGTTAGAAAATACAGATACTCCTGAAGTTTTAGATTGGGTAAAAACACAAAACAAAGTTTCTTTAAAATATTTAAAAAAACTAGCAAATTCTAATGGTTCTAAATCAAATATGAAATCTTTTACTTGGAGCCAAATGGAGTATGATAAGTATACGGAGTCAAAAAAGAATCAAGATTATTATTACACATTAATGTATCCTGGTCGAAATTCTCCCTTATCTATTTATTATGCAAAGGGGAATAAATCTAGTTATCAGAAATTGATAGGACCTAATTCTATTTCTACGAAAGATCGAATTATTTTCACGCATTTAACTCCTTCTGATGACGATCGTTTTTTAGCCTATCAGTATAATAGGAATGGTAGTGATTGGAAAGAAATTAAAATAGTAGGGATTAAAAAAAGACACTTTTTTAAAGAGGTATTAACAGAAGTGGTATCGCCGCAAATTAATTGGTACGGTCTCGGTTTTTTTTACATAAAGAATAAATACAATGAGAATAAAGTAAGTCGAAGTTTTCCTGAATTAATGTATCATACCTTAAATACAGAACAAACTGAAGATGCTAAAATTTTTAATGTTGATTCCAAAGATGAGTATTTAAGTTTATATGGCGTAGGCAAACAAAGCTTATACATTCTTAAAAAATCTGATAAATCTAAAAATAATTTCAGTTACTTTTATTTGAGGCCAAAACAAGATATAAAAGAGTTTACGCCTTTATTCACAAATATAAAATATGATATGAGTATTCATCGTTTTAAAAAACGATACGATAATT
>Ga0209712_10002545_pt1 | contig 14952 bp, 13 predicted proteins | sample ArcOceMetagenome_FD_187443 | JGI IMG/M metagenome (GOLD analysis project Ga0209712, IMG submission 187443) | Marine eukaryotic phytoplankton communities from Arctic Ocean - Arctic Ocean - Greenland ARC118M Metagenome (SPAdes) (version 2) | ecosystem: Environmental > Aquatic > Marine > Oceanic...
ATGAAATGCAAAAGCAGAACGAAGAAAAACAAATCATGGAAGACGGCAAGTCAGACATTGGTTGGGGCAGCCAGATACGTTCGTACGTGTTGGATGACTCGCGCATTAAAGATTTGCGAACCGGGGTGGAAAGCCACAATACTCAAGCCGTTTTAGACGGCGATTTAGATAAATTTATACAAGCTAGTTTAAAATCTGGGCTTTAATCTTAGACAAATGCCTTAAATAAATAACCATAAACAAGCAACAGTAAACCAAATTTGGAAATGACGATGACTGAACACACCCAAGATGAAAACAAATTGATTGCAGAGCGCCGCGCTAAACTTGCGCAAATTCGCGAGAATTGCCCATCAAATGGTTTCCCCAATAATTTTCGTCGTGAATTTTACAGTGATGAATTACAACAAGCCTTTGGTGAACATGAAAAGTTGGCTTTAGAAGAGCTTGGAAAAGTAGTGAGTATTGCGGGGCGTATCTTAGCTAAGCGTGGACCATTCTTGTTGTTGCAAGATATGACTGGTCGGATCCAATCTTATGCTTCCAAAGATACCCAAAAAGATATTAAAGAACGTTATGGTAGCTTAGACATCGGTGACATCATTGGTGTGAAAGGTGTATTACACAAATCAGGTAAAGGTGATTTGTATGTCGACATGGCTGAATATCAACTGTTGACTAAATCATTGCGTCCATTACCAGAAAAGTTTCACGGTTTGGCTGATCAAGAAACAAAATATCGTCAACGTTATGTGGACTTGATCACTAATCAGCAAACCCGCGATACTTTTATGATCCGCAGCAAAGTGGTCAGCGGTATTCGTAATTTTTTAATTGAACGTGACTTTATGGAAGTTGAAACTCCCATGTTGCAAGTGATACCAGGCGGAGCAACTGCTAAACCTTTCACCACTCATCACAACGCACTTGATATTGATATGTATTTACGTGTTGCCCCTGAACTCTATCTTAAACGCTTAGTGGTGGGTGGTTTTGAGCGTGTGTTCGAAATTAACCGTAACTTCAGAAATGAAGGCCTGTCTACTAGGCACAACCCTGAATTTACTATGCTAGAGTTTTATCAGTCCTATGCTGATTATCATGATTTGATGAACTTAACCGAAGAGATGCTACGCAAAGTGGCTCAAGACGTGTTGGGTACCACCATCATTAAGAACACCACTAAAGATGCCGAAGGCAATATAGTCAGTGAAGTAAACTACGATTTTGGCCAGCCATTTGCTCGTTTAACCATGAATGATGCCGTTGTCAAATATTGGCCTGAAGCTAATGTTGAAGCGATTAATGATCCTGAAAACCATTTAGCCGAGCTTAAAGTCATGGCTAAGCAGCTGCATATTAAAGAGCCAGAAGTAGACGGGATTTGGGGTGCAGGCAAATATTTGTGTGAAATTTTCGAAGCAACGGCTGAAGAAAAACTCGATCAGCCTACCTTTATCACCGCTTACCCTTGGGAAGTATCGCCGCTAGCACGCAGGAACGATAACGACAGTTTTGTCACTGACCGTTTTGAGTTTTTTGTGGGGGGGCGTGAACTGGCTAACGGTTTCTCGGAATTAAATGACTCTGAAGACCAAGCTGCCCGTTTCCGCAAACAAGTTGAAGAAAAAGACGCTGGCGACGATGAAGCTATGCACTTTGATGAAGATTACATTCGTGCCTTGGAGTATGGCTTACCGCCAACAGCTGGTGAGGGAATAGGCATAGACCGTTTGGTGATGTTATTTACTGACAGCCCAACGATCAAAGACGTGATATTGTTTCCGCATATGAAGCCAGAAGTTCCAGCAGAATAACAAATATATTGTGCATGCTAAAAAGGACACTTCAGTGTCCTTTTTAGCATCTAAACGAATACAAAACGCAGAAGTTTTATATATTGCACAACTGCATGAATATAAGAAAGCACGCTTGTTGTATGAAGAAACTGATGGTAAACCGTTAGTGCTTATCTATTGAAGCCATCCGAAGCATAAAGACATCGCTTTTAAGGATTATCCCAGCAAAGGTTTAGGGGATGGTTTAGGGTGTTTTAACAGAAGCATCAGAGCAGCCTGGGTTGTTATTCTCGTTGCTTTATTTGCTCAAGTAAACGTAGATTATGTGGCACCTGTATATTTAGCTCTGCAGCTTTAGAGGTGACATAACCATTAATAAACTCTACCTCTGTGTGACGTTTGAACTTCAGATCTTGATGCATTGATGAGAAGTTGTTAGCTGTAGCTGTGATCACTTGATGTACAATTTTCACTAGTTCAGCGCTGTCCATCGGGTAATCAAGTGCTCTCATCACCTTTGAGACTTCAAAACAAATATTAGTAATGTTGACGTTATATTTTGTATCCATAAGCCCGCCATTTTTTATGTTGTGAATTGCGGTAAGGGGATTAATCACCGCATTGATGGCTAACTTTTTCCATAATGCTAAACCAATATCTTGATGCCAGTTACTTGGTGGTAGTAGGGATGAAAGTATGGGCTCTACTGATTGTTTTAACGTTGAATCAACTGTGCCAATCCAGCCGAGATGAGTTTGACCTAAACCCGTTTCTATCAGGCTGTTTGCATCAGGTTTCAACGCTCCATAACTGGTGGTGGCAGCGACCAATGGATTGTTAGGGTGCTTATCTTTAACCTGCTCTATGGTACCCATACCGTTATGCAGTAGCATGATAATATGATTCGGTTGAATAAAAGGTGCTAGTTGCTCTAACACTGACATAACTTGGTAAGCTTTGACGGGTAATATCAGTAAATCAAATGGGGCAGGCTTAGTTATTACACAGGCATTGGGTGTAAAACTATGAGACAGACCCGCTATATCGGTTACCTTAATTGATGGCTGCGATTGATTTTTTATTAAGTGCTGATAATCATAGCCAAGCTGGTGGCACTTAAAACCTACTAATCCGCCGATGGCACCCTTACCAACAATCGCTAATTTAGGAAATCTGTGCCTAGATTTAACCTGCATGTTGTTGGGGCAACGTGATCTTTGGCCATTTGAGTGTCCAAGGTGATACTAAACTGGCGATTTGCTGCTTTGTATTATCACTTACAAATACATCGCCTTTATTTGGAGGGCACATGATGCAAATGGGTTGCTCTTGATAATTAAAACGAATGCAATAAGCATGAAGGTAAGTGCGGTCAGAGCTAGCCCCTTTGTATAACTCATCCCCTAAGATAGGACTGCCTATACTTTTCAAGGCAACCCGAATTTGATGTGTCTTGCCAGTAAGAGGTTTTACCAAAAACAATCGAATACCTGGGTAAATGGAGAAACTAAAAAATTGGCTAATAGCCACAGCAGTATCACTACTTTCCAACATCCACTTACCATCTCGAACTTTTTTCATGCCGCCTTTGACGGTACCTTGTTTTTTCTTGGGTTTTTTCGCTGAGATAGCCAAGTAGTACTTTTCTATTTGTTTTTGCTCAAATAATTGGCCAAACACAGCTGCAGCTTGTGAGTGTTTGGCTAGGATTAAAATACCAGAAGTTACCTTGTCCAATCTGTGTACCAACCATAATTTTTCAACTTTAAGTTGTTGACAAAGGATTGGCAAAAGACCTGATTGGTGAAACTCATTTTGAACAGAAATATTGCTGGGTTTGTTGACCACCACAAAATCAGGATGATCAAACAAAATATCTATCAAATTTAACAAAATATGTAATTACTCCAACAGTGCAATGGCGTTGGAATAATCCAAATTATCAATAGCCTGTTTCAGTTCACTTAATTTTTCAGTCGACAAATCTAATGATTGACCATAACTTTTAATCTCACTCTCAGAAATAAACATATTTTGCTTTAATGCAGCGATCAGTAATGCTTTTCTATCTTTTTGAGGGGCAATGTCAGGGATGTCTTCAACACCGTTTTTTGCGGAGAAACTTTGTATTAAGGTTAAGGTTTGTTTAAATACCTGCAAAAGATTTTCTAAGGTATATCCGGTTTCTGGGTTAGCCAAACTCTCTTCAAAGTTTTTACTGGCTTGGTGCAAGGCCTTCATACCTAAATTACCACTGACACCTTTTAAGGTATGTAATTGTTTTTTGACTGATTGCAAGTCCTCTTGTTGAAGTTGTTCTGTGATCAACGTATCAAAATACTGATACTCTTTGATAAATTTTTCTAAAATTTGCACCAGTAAAAATTTATTACCGCTAAACTGATTTATTGCAAATTGGGTATCAAAAGTACATAGAACAGAATCAGACAAAATAGCGTTTCCTTCGATGTGGTTGAATATACAAAGCCCTTACATGATATTAGTTTTGTGTATTTTAGCAAACAATATAGGGTATTTGTTACTCGATGTAAATTTACCATATACCTTAGTTACTTTATTTAAGAACTGCAGGTAGACTAGAAGACACAAGTTGTTTATTTTTATTTTAGTTGGATAGTATTTTGCAAGTAAAACCGACATCTTTTTCAGAGCGATTAAATGTATTACAAGGCCAAGCAGTTGCACAAACCTTAACGGGTATTCGTCATGGAATAGAGCGTGAAACCTTGCGTATCAATCCAGACGGCGGTTTGGCACAGAGCCCTCATCAAGAGGCATTGGGGTCAGCCTTGACCCATGAGTTTATTACGACTGATTTTTCTGAATCGTTACTGGAATTTATTACACCGCCAGAAGTGTCTGTGCGAAAAACTCTCGGGCAGTTAAATGATGTACATAAATTTGCCGTCTCCAATATGGGTGATGAACGTTTATGGCCTATGAGTATGCCTTGTTTTATCGAAAATCAAGATGCTATTCCTATCGCCAACTTTGGAACATCCAATGTTGGAAAAATGAAAACGCTGTATCGAGTAGGTTTGAAAAACCGCTATGGCAGTATGATGCAAGCTATATCGGGGGTACATTTTAACTTTTCTCTTCCAGACGAATTCTGGCAAAAATGGTTAGAAAAAACTTCATTAGAAAAATCTGATGAAAAAGCCAATAAACACACCATTTCTGCCGCATATTTTGCTTTAATCAGAAATTACCGCCGCTTTTGTTGGTTAATACCCTACCTGTATGGTGCTTCTCCTGCAATTTGTGGATCGTTTATCAAAGGGAAAAAAACTGATCTACCTTTTAAGAAATTGGGCAGTGGCACTTATTATTTACCTTACGCCACATCCCTTAGAATGAGTGATTTGGGATACACCAATAGTGCACAGTCTGGTTTAAATATTTGTTACAATAATGTAAATAGTTATATTGCATCGTTAAAAGCCGCGATAAACCAGCCGTCTGAGGCTTTCCAAAAATACACACCCAACAAAGAAGGAAAGAAGCAACAGTTAAATGCTAACGTACTGCAGATTGAAAATGAATTGTATTCACCTATTAGACCCAAACAGCCAACTCAGTCGTTAGAAAAACCCTCTGATGCCTTAGATAAAAGAGGCGTGAGCTACGTAGAAATTCGAGCATTAGACGTTAATCCATTTAGTGCAATAGGCATTGAGGAAAATCAATTTTATTTTCTTGATGTGTTTTTATTGTATTGTGTTACAAAACCAAGTGCGATGATGGATGCAGAGCAGTATCATGAAACTGAAGTCAATTTAAGTGCGGTTGTCGATCACGGGCGAGACCCTGAGTTAATGCTTTTGAATGTGCAACAGCCAATAGGTTTATCTACCTGGGCATTACAGATGTTTTCTGAAATGCAAGAAGTGGCTTTGGTCTTAGACAATGCGAATAGCACCACAGATTATTCAGTTGCGTTAGAGCTGGAAAAACAAAAAATAATAGATCCCAGTTTGACTCCCTCAGCCAAAATTTTAGAGAGACTAGTTAGCCAGCAATCTGATAATGGTAGCTTTGGTTTAGCTTTGGCTGAAGATTACAAACAACAATTGATAGATTCTGATTATGAATTTATGAATGCTGAGGTATTGGCAGAACATGCGAGATTATCTATAGATAAGCAACGTATTATTGAGCAGCAGGACAATGTTTCTTTCGATGATTTTCTAAGTAGTTATTTTGCAGTTACCACAACTGATTAATTTCAGGCAAAAAAAAGCCTGAAATTAATCAGGCTTGAAAGCTACTACCAGGGAAAACATATAATAACTAGAACACGCAAATTATGAGTAGTTTATGCAACAAAAGTTCACAAATAAAAATCATTTTTTTAAAGTTATTTTAATAACTATGGCTAGCACCTTATTTTTAGGAGCCTGTACTACTAGTCCGCCTCAAAATATTAGTAATATTTGTGATATTTTTACTGAAAAACGCGATTGGTTTGAAACTGCAATCGACATGAAAGAGAAGTGGGGCGTACCTATTCATGTGCCTATGGCAATGATGTATCAGGAAAGTTCTTTTAAAGCAAAAGCCCGTCCACCCAAGGATTATTTCTTTTTTGGTTTGATACCTTGGGGGCGTATCAGCAGTGCCTATGGTTATTCTCAGGCTAAGACGCCCACTTGGGAAGATTACAAGCGTGAAACAGACAATTCTTGGGCTGAGAGAACTGACTTTAGTGATGCTATGGATTTTATGGGGTGGTTTATTAATAAAACCAATAAAATAAACGCTGTGTCAAAATGGAACGCAGAATTACAATACCTTAACTATCATGAGGGCTGGGGGGGCTATAGTCGAGGCAGTTATAATCAAAAACCATGGCTTAAGAACGTTGCTAAAATTGTACATTCACGTTCCTTAAAGTATGCAACTCAATTGAAAACTTGTGAAGAAGAGTTATCTAAAGGCTGGTTTTGGCGATTGTTTAGCTGAGAATTTTGAAATTTATAAAGGCCACTCATTGGCCTTTATAAGTGATAATTGCATGTGTATTTTATGTTGTTATTTAGCCCGTTTGGAATATACCCAATCAAATTGTTACTGCTTTTATATCGATTAAAAAATCATTAGATGGAAATCTGGTTAAGGTTGAGAAGTTTCAAATATTTACTCAATAATCGGGTGGCATACTGTCTTATTAAACGGCTGTACTTGCATGCAACTTTTACCTAAGCCGATTTTAATCAAGTTAATATTAAATATGAGATACTAAAATCACACAATGTGACTAAATTGTTCCGTTTATGTCACTATTTTAGAAATTATTTTAGATTTGAGTCGCATGAATGCGTTAAGGATTTAAAAGAACATTTAACGTTGATCGCGAAACACTGCTATTACACCGCGGCCAAATTAGATAAACCCTACCCAAGATGCTGCGCCCCTTTATCTTAGTAAATTCTTTATAAACAAGTTATATAACCAATTGATTTTTATTTAATTAATAACTGGAAAATTCAAAAAAAAGTATCTGATATAGACTTAAGTACTTTTAAGGAACTTTTTATGAAGGGCATAGTATTCGTAACGTTTAATGAATTTATTAAGCAAATTTTGGGTGAGGACTTCAGGGACGAATTACTTGATGAAGCTGACCTGCCAAGTGAAGAAGCCTTCACGACAGTTGTCACTTATGATGACCAAGAATATTGATAATATTGCCCCAGTCGCTGCTCACGACTTTAAATATGTGTATTAGTAAAAAGTTTCACTGGTCGATACAATTCAGGTGTGATGTTGATAAAAAAACATAGCAAGGTACGTCGTTGGTTAGACATAATAGTAACAGCCAGGCATTAACCAATATTGGCTGTAAACAACGTGGGTTGGGGGGAATGGACATATCATTGAACATACCAATCACTGTCAATTCGTTAGTACCTTAAATCGCAGCTGAAACAATACCTATGATCCAGACTTAAATGATTATATTCGGCATTTTAGTTTTGGGCCTTTGCGCACAAATTTATGGCTCAATCTAAGTCATAAAGTATTGGCAAGGTTAACTAAATTATTTAGCCAATGTCAGGCCTAGTTGAGATGAAAAGCCAATCTTATCCTCCACCCGACAAACTTTCTAAATTAACCTCATTAGTATTACAGCGTTATTCAGAGTTCCGTCGTATTTAACTGCATTAAAGCTCACTTAGATTTGGCGTTCATGAGGCCTAAATATGATTAAGCTGACTCTAACGAGCCATATCTCTTTGATAATCTATATATCTCCCAATAAATCAAACTCCGCATTCTCCTGAATTTTCTCGTTATAAAAAAATTTTTCAATTTGCATTTTTAAAATAGAAATAACAATCATGCATATATCCCCTACATAGCTTGTTTTTAAATAAAAGCATTTAAAAACAACGGCTTAAGTTGTTTTTAAAAGTTGGCACAAGATACGCAATGTACCTGCTATATGGATCCTAGAGAGACAAACACACTTTAGGTAAACCAAAATCAGCAGATATTGGAGATCGATATGTCAGGTAAGCCATTTGTCCTTTATGTAAGAAGTCGTATTGTAGATGACAACGTGCAACAACGTTACTTTGGCACAGAATTTAACCGCCCGATTAGCGCTTGTTTATTATTTATCAGCTTGCCAATTCTTATATTGAATACCTGTGTAGCTGTACTCAAGGGTAAAGCTGTCTTTGAGTACTCTTTAAAGCAAGACTGCCTCGGGAGACCCGTTCAATACCAGCACTTTAGTTCTGGTATGCTTAAAGGTTTGCCAATGTTATGGAGTGTATTGACCAAACGCATTAGTCTTTGCGGAATGCCAGTTGATATTGAACTAACTAAACAGCAAGCAGAACGTTTGCAGGCTTATTCTTTTATTCCTGCGGGTCTGTTTGATGCGGTAACTTTGCATCAGGCTAGTGGATTGGTCACCATCGAAAGAACTGAATTACTTGAAAAGCAGTTTACGGGCAACCGACTAAGATATTTATCGTTGTTATTAAAAGCTGGGCTAACTGCTTTTTTATATAATAATAATAAGTCTCAGTTAACTACCCCTGAGATTTTTACTCTGTTTGGTTTGAAAATTAATAATGACACTATGACCGACGCTGTTGACTGGGTGATGTCAAATCAAAACATTGAAAAAGGCTCGGAACAAAAACTCAATGGGTGTAAAACAGGCTGTTTTGTTAATGTTAACTCTGTCAACTTATCCGTGGTCGACCCACAACTGAGTACTAACCTAAATGCCGCGAATCGGAGTTTTGCTGATGGTTCCGGGTTAAGGATTGCTGCGAAAACACTCGGTATCAACATTAAAGATAATCTCAATGGTACTGATATGTTGCCTCATTTATGCGAAGCCGCTCAGGCTCAAGGGGTTTCAATTTATTTATTGGGAGCAAAGCCTGGTGTGGCTGTCGCTACTGCTAAAAACCTTCTTAAACTATACCCAAAATTACGTATTGCTGGAGCTGAACATGGATATTTTGAACGCACACAAGATAACAATGCCGTAGATCGCATTAATCACTCGAATGCGGATATTTTATTGTTGGCCATGGGGTCACCTGTGCAAGAAAAATGGTTGTATGTTAACGCGCCGCAACTTACCTGTAGAACAGCATTGGCGGTAGGTGGATTATTTGATTTCTACTCAGGACAGATTTCAAGAGCGCCAATATGGATGCGCGAATTAGGTTTGGAATGGGTCTGGAGGTTAATGCAGCAGCCAAAAAGTAAATTTAAACGCTACGTGATTGGCAACCCACAATTTTTAATTTCTACCTTTGTATTTAACCGTGCAAGTCGAGGGCTTTAATCATGACTAATTCTTCTATTTCAAACCCAGCGATTGACGATTTTATTGATGCTAGCGAACAAGTTACTACTTCTTATCCAGTAATGTTGCCGGGTAAACACAACGGTATACCGATGTTTCTTCAACGTTCAGTGGCCTTGATTACCTTATTTATTTTGTCACCTATGTTTATAATAGTCATGTTTCTTCTTCGTTTAGAAAGCCGCGGCAGTTGTTTTTTTAGTCAAGACCGGATAGGCAAATATGGGCGTCATTTTAAAATGTACAAGTTCCGCTCAATGTATTTAAAAACGGATCGTCGTTACGCTGAGCCTGATCCAAGTACAAGTGATCGAGACGGTATTTGCAAAAAATATAAAAATGACCCACGTATTTCTATAATTGGTGCATTTATTCGGAAATTCTCAATTGATGAACTGCCACAATTAATTAATATTGTTAAAGGGGATATGGCGTTAATTGGGCCCCGTCCTGCTTTGGCTATTGAAGTAAATGAGTATCCTACTTCCGCGTTATGTCGTCTAAATGGGATGCCGGGTTTGTCTGGTTTGTGGCAAGTATCAGGGAGGGCTGATACCGATTTTGACACCCAAGTCGCGTTAGACAACCGTTACCTTCAAAAACAAAGCATCGGTTACGACATCAGAATATTACTAGCAACCTTACCTTGTGTACTTGGCGCTAGGGGAGCGTATTAGTATTAAGTAAAACAGCACCTGCAATAAATAACCTATTTCCTAATAGATAATTTATTGCGAATTGACTCCATTATCTCCTATATCCTTTCGCAATTCGCAATTCGCAAATCAAAAACACCTTTGCATTGTGCAAAATGCCAATCTTAACATTAAAAGTAAAATCCATAAAAATCAGTGCCTTATGTTTTTTTGGAGGGTTGGCCTAGTTGCTGCAATAGCGAGTTATATTAGTCACATTGGCTACAGGTTAGCCGCGGGGTGTTTAATGAAGACGATACTATTAAATCTTACACAACAAGCGAAAATTAGCATGACGACCCGTGTTTTTGGTTTATGTTTATTGGCGGGTTGTGCCCAGCAACATAGCTTGCAGGAAATAGAAAATTCTTCTTCTGGTTTTTACGGTACTAAAAATGGCAATGGCGAATTGTTTAGTCAACAAAGTGTGCCGGGTAAAGTCTTTGCTGCACAACTACATTGTGATGAGCGTGCAGACTTTGCTGCGCCTCTCAATTATCGGGTTGATAAACCTATCCTGTCATCTGCTCCAAGCCAAGCACCATTACCTGTAAGTATGCACCCTGCAAGAAATACGTTACCCCTAAGTCCAGGTGACATGATTGAGATCATCATGGAATATGGAGAGGGATTCAACGGCAGTTATGTATTAGACAACCTAGGTTTACTCACTTTGCCTATTCTTGAGCCGATTCATGCATCTGGTATGTCGCCAAGAGAATTATCCCATCGTGTTGAAATGGCATTAATTAAAGCCAATATATTTCGGCCCGTAACCGCCACGGTTCACGTCAAGGTTCTGCACTTAGCAGCAATTGAAGTACCGGTTACTGGCGCGGTATTTCAACCAGGTAGAATATTGATCAATAACAAACGTGCTAACAATGAAATGGATCAACGGGTGGTTGCAGCCGGCGATTATACCCATAGAAGATTGCTCTCAGAAGCCATCCGCGGGGCACATGGTGCACGACCTGACGCGAAACTCGATCAGATTATTTTAATTCGTCAAGGATGGCAGATTGAAGTCGACTTAACGGGCATATTATCTGGCTTGCCAGTCAAAGATTATCCACTTATCGATGGTGATCAGGTGATTGTGCCAAGCACAGGATGTTTTCAACCGCATTTAGTGAGACCTAGTCAAATTACACCCAAAGGATTTAGGGTCTTTATGTCTAACCTGATTGACTCAGCACAAAATAATTCAAGCGCAGCAGTCGGGCCCTATGCAACTAATTTACCTTACGGTACCAAATTATTACAGGCTGCAGTTTCAGCCAACTGTGTCGGTGGTAAAGAGTGGACAAATGCTTCGCGCAAAGTGATGTTGGCCAGTATTCACCCCATCACAAATCAAACACAAGTTGTCGAGCGCTCTGTCGAACAATTAATGAGACAGGCCAACCGTGATGATATTAATCCTTATGTCATGCCCAACGACGCCATTGCTTGTTATGACTCTAATATCACTAATATACGGGATGTAGCACGCACTATAGTTGATGTGTTAAGCCCATTCTTATTGTTTTAGGGGACTATTATGCATTATCCCATTGCTATCCTTACTCGTTATCAGAGATTTAGAGCGCAGTTTTATCGCTTGGTAAAGTGGCCATGTCTAGCATTGTGTCTGTTTGGTTATTTGTTTATCGCCCTTATCGTGATGCTTTATCTGAGCATGGCGCCAGTGTACCAGAGTGATTTGGAGCTAGTATTACCTGGTACTGGTGCATCATCTAGTGTGGTACTTGATAATGTGGGCCAAGTTGTCTCCCAAACAAGTGCACCGTTTTCAGCTGGTGGCTTTAATCCAAGAGTCAATTACAAAGAAATGCTGTTAAGTAGAGGTGTATTAAATCTAGCCAGTGAAAAAACAACATTATCAGCCATCGAATTTGGAGAACCTAAAATTGCGTTGACTGAACAAACGTCTATTTTAGTGGTAAGTATCAAAGGTAGCAGTGCTAAACAAGCAGAGGCTAAGGCATGGGCGTTGTATCACAGCCTGCAAGAAGAGCTAAACCGATTACGCGCAGATGAGGTGTCTCACAGAGATGAAAGTATTCAAAGGGTGCTTGCAGATTACCGTATCAGATTAAATGAAGCCCGGTCGAATATATTACAGTTTCAACAAGACTCATCTTTGGTATCGCAAGACCAATTCACTTTATTAGTCAGTAGTTTACAAACCATTAAAGAAAAGCAACTTTATTTACATGCTGAAGTGTCTAATTTAATTGATTACGCCTTTGGCTTAGGTAAAAACTTAGGGGTATCGGCTGATTTGGCTGGTAAAGCTTTCACTTTACAGTCTGACGTGGAGTTTCGTGGCTTACTTAAAGAGCTAGACATCAGTACTTCACAATTGTCTGAGTATCAGTCACGTTGGGGAGACGGGCATCCTAAAGTCGTTGCGGAACAACAACGTTACCAAGCTGCTCGCTCTGCGTTACTTATTCGAAGTAATATAATTGCTGGCCCCCATGCTGCGAGTGTTCTTAGTAGCCTCGATTTAGACGTGAATCCAAAACGTGCAGAAATGTTTGGGGATTTAATCGAGGCGTCAGCCAAAGGACGGGGTATCACTGCACAGATTGCTGACTTACGCCGTTCTGAATTACACCTTAAAGATCAGCTTAAAATTTATGCTCGTGAGGCTGCGGTATTAGATCGTTTACAACGCGAGTTTGATTTAGCAGAGGCTGTTTTTACTTCCGCCGCCGCTAGACTTGAAGCGGGGAAAGCGGATGTATTTGCTTCATACCCTGTATTGCAGCTGTTAACTGAACCCTCCTTTCCCACTGACATTCACAGTCCTATTCCACAATTAGGTTTAGCAGCTGGTCTAGTGGGCTTTTTATTCATTACTTCAGGAGTGACGGTGTTATGCAATCGCAGACGCATTATCAAGGTACTGTTGAAGAGAAGTTGATTTGTTGGGCTTTGTTGTTTACCTACCCTATTTATGCAATCGGTGGATTATACATCACAGGCTCAGTGTTAGGTTGGGTAGTCCTTGGCATTGTTGTGCTAAGGGGCTTTGTTGAAGGTGAAAATAGCTTTAGACAAGTACCCATGATTGTGTGGTTATGGGGGCTAGGTATGCTGGTGATGTTAATTAGTTTATGGGTAGGCCATGCTGATTGGTCATTAGGTACTACTCAAACCATCAAAAGCACTGTGGGTTGGGCTAAAGGGTGGGCTTTGTTGGGGGTGTTTCCATTATTAGGCGCCGTGGTTAACCTTAAACCTGAAAGACTCATCAGAGTCGTATGTGTTGTCGGTAAACATACCACTATTTTTGGTGTTATCACTTTTATCTTTTATGTGGCGGGTGCACCTGGGCAATTATTTATCTCTCCATTACAAATTTTTGGCGGAGCAGGTGATAATTTTTTTATGGTCAGCTTGTACGGGGTAAACCCAGAAACTGGCGCAGGTCGTTGGCAGTTTTTTGCGCCATGGGCACCTGCTGCTGGATTCTTGAGCTGCATATTTGTGATCTTTTGCTTACAAGAAAAAGACACAGCATGGCGAAACTGGGGTTTAGCAGGCTGTGTGATGATGGCGATGTTGTCTCAGTCACGGGCGGGCTGGGCCATTTTTATCATGATAATACCGTTGTTTTTGTTTAGCAGTCAGTTGAAAAATCCATGGTTATTGCTCAGTCTAGGCATTTTACTGCCTATTATCCTGCTGTTAGGCGAGCCTATTTATGAATGGGTGATGGATGCTTTTCAACATATTAAAGATGCGCGTCCTGCGTCAACCAGAGTGCGGGCAGCCTTAGAAAATTTAGCTTTGCAACGCTGGCGACATGAAGCGCTGATATGGGGCCATGGCATGGTTGAGTCAGGGCCTAAAATAGTCGAATTTATGGCAATAGGCTCACACCATACTTGGTACGGTTTACTTTTTGTTAAAGGTTTAGTGGGGTTATTTGCTTTGGCAATCCCAATGCTACTGAGCCTAATCTACCTCTTTGTATTTTCTGCCCACAATGTGCAAGCACGTGCTGCGATGTGCATGTTAATTGTGTTCACTTGTTACAGTTTGTTCGAGAACTTAGAAATTCTTGCATACCTATATTGGCCAGCTTTGTTCTGGTTGGGTATGACTTTTAGAAATTTACGAAACGGAGGATCTCATGTTTAAACAAAACCATGCAATCCTTACCGGCTATTACGGCATGCAGAACACCGGTGATGATGCGCTTTTATATACCACACGTTGGGCCAGTCACCATTTACTGGGCGCCACTGATAACAAAGTCAGCAGTGATGGTTTGATAAAGTGTAAAGAATTTGGTGATGTTCAAGCTATGCCTGAACCGCGTTTTCGTGGCCATCAACGTATTTTGCATTATATCAATGCGTTGCAAAGTGAGAAAGTAATATTTGTTGGTGGCTCTGTGCTGCATAGCAGCAAAGATATTGAATTTAAGCGTCATCTCATGAAATTATCGGGGCGAAACGCTAGTCGTGCTGTGGGAGTCGGTATCGGTCCATTTGAGTCACTTGAAGCAGAAAAATCCTGCGCCAAGTTTCTAAACGAGTGTGGTTTCACTGGCGTTAGAGATCCAGATAGCCTGGCG
>Ga0209712_10002547_pt1 | contig 14938 bp, 15 predicted proteins | sample ArcOceMetagenome_FD_187443 | JGI IMG/M metagenome (GOLD analysis project Ga0209712, IMG submission 187443) | Marine eukaryotic phytoplankton communities from Arctic Ocean - Arctic Ocean - Greenland ARC118M Metagenome (SPAdes) (version 2) | ecosystem: Environmental > Aquatic > Marine > Oceanic...
CTGCGCCTCACCTGTAAAGTCAACGGTGAACTCAGGCAAGATGCTACCTTGTCGCAACTGATTTTTGATATTCCTACTATAATAGCCACCCTGTCAGCGGGTACCACCCTAAAAGTGGGCGACGTGATCGCCACTGGAACTCCAGCTGGAGTGGGTATGGGCTTTACACCAATGCGCTTTTTAGCGCCTGGCGATGAGGTGGAAGTGGCCATTAATGGTGCCCTTCCCCTCACCAATAGGCTGGCGTTAGTCTAGTTGCTATCCTTGCCTTCACCTTCACCTATACCTTTACCTGTGCTTTGGTTCAAATAACATGCAAGGGAGTCATCTAGGGCATCCACCCACGGGGTATGGTGAGCAGGGGCAACCTTGCCGGTTAGGGCGGATTTATAGCCATGGTCTCGAAAGCTCATGATGCCTAGTTTCTTGTGCTTCTTCCATTGGTAAAAGGCTTGGTTGCAGTCTTCTAGGTCGATCGCTGGGTAATCAGTTTGAGCCATCAGCTCCATGGTGTAGCGCCCCTGAAAGGCAATAGCCGCATAATCATCAGCCAAGCTGTCCTCTTGTGCACGCCAGGCATCAATGTCTTGCTGCATTTCGGGCTGTGTTGGCAAAGCCACACGGCCTAAAATCACATCTCGTGCATACCAAGCCTGAGCATCAAACATATTGAAGGTGTACCACTGATCCTGCATGCCTAAGTACATCAGTTTAGGGTTGTGCTGCCACACCACGCCCTTGTACAAGTTGACGGGGTAAAGACGGTTGTTGGTCTTCAGGTTTAAAGATTCTTGCATAAATGGAAAGTGGTGTAGGTAACCCGTGCAGAGGATGATGGCATCAATTTTCTTATGGCTACCATCAATAAAGTAGGCCGTGTTTTGGTCTACTCGCTGCAATGCAGGCACCTCTTGCCAGTTATCTGGCCAATCGTAACCCATAGGCGCAGTGCGATGGGCTACGGTGATGCTTGTGGCGCCATACTTCCAACATTGAGAGCCAATGTCTTCTGCAGAATAAGAGGTGCCCAAAATTAATACGTCTTTGTTTTTGAATTCTAACGCATCCCGAAAGTCGTGAGCGTGCATAATGCGGCCCCCAAAGTGGTTGAAGCCTGGGTACTCGGGTACATTGGGGGTAGAAAAGTGGCCACTAGAGACAATCACGTAATCAAACTCTTGCTGATACTGTTGGTTGTTAGGCAAGTCTTCAGCGGTCACCAAAAAGGTGTCAGAGCTGGGTTGGTAAGCCACGTGACGAATCACATTAGCAAAGCGAATGTATGGGCGCACCCCAGCTTTTTTAACACGACCTTCTATATAGTCGAACAACACTTCACGGGGTGGAAACGAGGCAATTTCGCGGCCAAAGTGCTCATCAAAGGAGTAATCAGCAAATTCCAAACCTTCCTTGGGGCCGTTGGACCAAAGATAGCGGTACATGCTGCCATGAACAGGTTCACCATATTGATCTACCCCGGTGCGCCAAGTGTAATTCCACAAGCCACCCCAGTTATCCTGTTTTTCAAAACAAACAATTTCTGGAATTTCCGCACCTTTGGCTTGAGCCGCTTGGAACGCACGTAACTGGGCCAAGCCACTGGGGCCAGCACCGATAATAGCTACCCGTTTTTTACTCATGGAGCACCTCATTAATTAATCTGTCAGTTTTTATTATGTTAGGCAGGTTAGTGCAAACGCGCATCCCTGCCTACTGTAGCTATCCCCTCGTTCAATTCAGCCTCTGCACGGACCTATCTATCGACTTGTGTCATTAACCTTGTGGTGGATATCCGTGGCTTGAGTCATTTGTGGTGAGTTAGCTGCCAGCTGCTATGCTTTAGTCTTAACCTAATGGATTAGGAGGCGGGTTGCAATGGCGATTTCACAATGGCCTATAGCCGAAAGACCAAGGGAACGTTTGCTAGAACTGGGCCCCAAACATTTGACTGATGCAGAGTTAGTGGCCATTTTTCTACGCACTGGCAGCGTGGGTTTGTCAGCCGTGGATGTGGCGCGTCAGCTACTTTCTCGCTTTGGGGGTTTACCAGAATTGTTGGCTGCCAGCGCCGAGGACTTTGGCGCGCAACAAGGTGTTGGGCCAGCTAAATATGTGCAATTACAAGCGGTGAGGGAGTTGGGGTTAAGACTGCAAAAGGCCCAACTCAAAAAATCTATTGATCTAGGCACCAGTAGCAAAGTGGGGACTTACTTACAGTGTAAAATAGGTCGCTGTGGGCGAGAAATTTTCTGCGTGTTATTGCTCGACAACCAACACCGGCTGTTAGATTGCGTGGAGCTGTTTCAAGGCACCATAGATAGCGCCAATGTGTATCCGCGTGAAGTGGTTAAATTGGCGTTGGCTAAAAACGCAGCAGCAGTTATCTTGGCCCACAATCATCCCTCTGGAGTAGCTGAGCCGAGTGCCAGTGATCGACTTATTACGCAGGCCTTGGTGGACGCTCTGGCGCTGGTCGATATTCGCGTGTTAGACCATTTTGTAGTGGCTCGCAGTGAGTGGGTGTCATTCGCTGATAGAGGTTGGATATAAACCTCTTATGGCTATAGTGAGACTGGATGAAGCCAAGCCAAGCTGAGCCAAGTGCCCAGAAAACATGAGGTTAAGCTTGGTGACACAGTTAGGGAGGTGGGTTTTGGTCAACAAAACCTCCACCAGCATTGCCAATACCCTACTAATCTGCTAAAGTCCGGCCTCCATATTTCCACCTCCAGAATTCAGGTGGTAACTTGGCTGGTACGGATAATGGCCCGCTGGAGGGCTGCTCCGCCTGAGAGCTAAGCATGATGTTTAGTTCAAGACTAAATTTGAGGAAGTTAAAATGTCCAGAGTATGTATGATTACCGGAAAGCGCCCTGTCGCTGGTAACAACGTGTCTCACGCACACAACAGAACACGTCGTCGTTTTTTACCAAACTTGCATTGGCATCGTTTTTGGGTAGAAAGCGAAAACAAATTCGTTCGCCTTCGGGTATCTTCCAAAGGTATGCGTATTGTTGATAAGAAAGGTATTGATTCCGTTCTAGTTGACGTACGTGCCAATGGCACCAAGGTTTAAGGAGAAGACTCATGCGCGATAAAATTAAGCTGGTTTCCAGCGCCGGTACTGGTCACTTCTACACCACTACTAAAAACAAGCGTACCATGCCCGACAAAATGGAACTAAAGAAGTACGATCCACGAGTCCGTAAGCATGTGATGTACAAAGAAGCTAAGATCAAGTAATTGATTTTGCTTTATAAAACCGGCCTCTAGCAATAGACGCCGGTTTTTTTATGTACAGGATGTACGGTATGCCGCGGTGACATGGAGGTCATGGAGTGGCGCTTGTCAGGATATAGATTATGCCGCGGTGACATGGAGGTCATGGAGCAGCGCTTGTCAGACTGTACAGCAACTAATGACTTGGGTTGACCAAGGCTGTGAGTATGTGATCTTCCCAAGTGCCACTAATGTTCATGTAAGACTTAGCGTAGCCTTCCTTTTCAAATCCCAGTCGCTTTAGCAATGCCGCACTGCGTTGGTTGGCCGTCATGTAGGTGGCCATCACCCGGTGTAACTGCAGCTGATTAAACATATACCCCAGGCACGGGGGTATAAACTCTTGCATTAATCCTTGGCCTTGGTGTTGGGCGTCAATGGAGTAGCCTACAAAGCACGACTGCACAGGCCCACGCACGATTTGTGAAAAATCGATACTGGCGATCATGCGTTGTTGCTGCCGACAAAAAACACCTAACTTAACTTGTTTGTCGGCGTGAAATTCGCCTTCTGCTTCTAAAATGCGGTTGAGCATGGTTGCTTGGTCATAGAAGCTAGCCCCACGCACCGGCTCCCATGGTAAAAAATGAGTACGATTGCGCACATAGTAATCGGCTAGCTCGGCCACATCTCCTGTATTGATGAGGCGGATATGACCATTAGCGGTGATGATATCGGGCTTAATAGGCATGCAAAAGGTTCTTTTTTGTTATGTTATAACGTTAATTTTTTAGTGGCTATAGGGCGGCTAAAGCCTCCTGTAGGTTTCTAACACCAATAATGTCCATGCTTTCTAGGCCGTCCCTGTCTTTGGCCGCAGACTTGTGGGCCTTTGGAACATTAGCAATAGGCACTATAGCGCGTTTAAAGCCGTGTTTGGCGGCCTCGCGAATCCGCTCTTGGCCGCTAGGAACGGGCCGAATCTCACCAGAAAGCCCTACCTCACCAAACACCACTAAGTTCTGATCTAATGCTTGGTCCCTTAAACTGGAAACGATGGCCAATAACATGGCCAGATCGGCACCTGTTTCAGACACCCTTACGCCCCCTACCACATTAACAAATACGTCTTGATCGCCGGTGTGTAAACCCCCATGGCGGTGTAATACAGCCAACAACATGGTGAGGCGGTTCTGGTCTAAACCCACGGCGACACGGCGAGGATTATTCATATGGCTGTCATCTACTAAGGCTTGTAACTCAACCAAAAGTGGTCGACTGCCTTCCCATATGACCATCACTAAGCTGCCCGCTGCACTCGTATCACCGCGAGATAAAAAGATGGAACTTGGGTTTTTAACTTCCTTAAGGCCAGTTTCCATCATGGCAAATACACCCAATTCATTAACCGCACCAAACCGATTCTTATGGCTTCTTAGGGTGCGGTAACGACTGTCGTTATCACCTTCGAGTTGCAGCGAACAATCGATCATGTGCTCTAAAACTTTGGGGCCAGCTAAGCTACCGTCTTTGGTAACGTGACCCACCAATAAGAGGATGGCGTCCGATTGCTTAGCATAACGGGTTAGAGCGGCGGCACATTCCCTGACTTGGGAGACGCTACCAGGCGCAGAGGTGATGTCTGCTAATTGCATGACTTGTATGGAGTCCACCACTATGAGCTTGGGCTGTAGTTGGGCGCAGGTGGCTAAGATAGCCTCAACGTCAGTTTCTGTGAGCATTTTCAGATTGCTGGTGGGTAACTCCAGGCGCTGTGCCCTGAGAGCAACCTGTTGCAAGGATTCCTCTCCGGTAATGTATAAGGCGCACATACGCTGGGCCAAACTGCACATGAGCTGTAATAACAATGTGCTTTTTCCTGCCCCAGGATGGCCGCCAATGAGAATGGCAGAACCAGGCACTAAACCACCACCTAAGACTCGGTCTAGCTCACCGATACCGGTACTCAAGCGAGGCATGCTCGCCACATCAACGTCACTAAGGTCTTGTAACTGAGACGCTACACCAGCATAACCCTTGGCTGCGCTGACCCGAGTACTCGCGCTGATGTGGCCCCCAGCAGGCGCTAAGCGAATTTCTTGCAGGCTGTTCCAAGCGCCACAGTCGCTGCACTGTCCCTGCCACTTACTGGAGTCAGCGCCACATTCATTGCATACATAGGCTGTTTTAGTTTTGGCCACGTTGCCGCCTCGAGGTTAGGATTGTTGTTAATCTGATTGCAGAAGTATAGCGGCATCTTTGGCAAAATAGGTGAGTATGCCATCGGCACCAGCGCGTTTAAAACCCATTAAAGACTCCATCATCACACTGTCTTTATCCAGCCAGCCATTTTGGAAGGCTGCCATATGCATGGCGTACTCACCGCTAACTTGGTAAGCAAATGTAGGCACTTGGAGTTCACGCTTAACACGGCTGACAATATCTAAATAAGGCATGCCAGGTTTGACCATGACCATGTCGGCACCTTCACTAAGGTCCAGAGCGACTTCGTGTAAAGCTTCATCGCTATTGGCTGGATCCATTTGGTAGCCCAATTTATTACCTTTACCTAAGTTGCCTGCAGAGCCCACAGCGTCTCGAAATGGGCCATAATAAGCTGAGGCATATTTGGCGGCATAAGCCATAATCTGGGTATTGGTATGGTTGGCTGCTTCTAGGGCTCTGCGTATGGCACCGATACGACCATCCATCATATCAGATGGCGCCACCACGTCTGCACCGGCCTCGGCATGGGATAAGGCCTGTTGAATGAGGATATCTACGGTGACGTCGTTAAGCACGTAGCCCTCTTCGTTAATGATGCCATCCTGACCGTGGCTAGTGAAGGGATCTAACGCCACATCGGTAATAACGCCCAGTTCTGGGCAAGCATCTTTGACCGCCTTGACCGCTCGCTGGACTAAGCCATCGGGATGATAAGCCTGTTCTGCCATCAAGGATTTAACCGAGTCAGGGGTGACTGGAAACAGGGCCATAGCTGGAATGCCCAAGGTCACTAATTGCTTTGCCTCAAGCACTAGCAAGTCAATGCTCAGGCGTTCTATACCCGGCATAGAAGCAATGGTTTGCCGCTGGTTTTGGCCCTCAATGACGAACATGGGATAGATCAAATCGTCGCTTGTGAGCCTATTTTCGCGCATTAATCGACGGGAAAATTCATGGTATCGCATGCGTCGCATTCGGCTATTGGGGAACTGACGTTGGCTTGTTTGAAAGCTCATAGTTGGGCCTTTAGTGTTAAGTTTTAACAATGTTATTATGCGTCATTGTCCGTAGCATGGTAACGGGGTAATGCCTAGTCTGAGGCATTATATCGTGTCACTTGATACGCCAATAGGCCGCTTTAATATTCACAATGCCATAGACTCAAGTTGGTCGTTTTTTTCTAGCCAAAGCTCTTCATTATATTCATGCTGTTCACTGGCATGGGCTTGTTGGCTTAATAAGTCTTTTAGTTTGGCCTTATTTTCTGCATCGTACAAGCTGGGTTGAGCAAGTTCAGTTTCCAGCAGATCGAGTTTCTCTTGCCACAAGTCAATGTCTTTTTCGTGCTTGGCAATGGCTTTTTTGAGTGGGCTCAGTTGTTTGCGTTGCTCTGCTTGCTGACGTTTTTGTTCTTTGCGCTCGGCGGGTGTTAAGGCCTCAGATTCGACTTGGCTAGCGGTACTTGGATCTGAGCGTATGGTGTCTTGCCTTTGCTTCATTTTCGCCTGAGCCTGAGCCTGGGCCAAGGCCTGCACCTGCACTTGGTAATCCTGCAAGTCACCTTCAAACTCTTTCACTTTACCATCGGCGACTAGCCAATAATTATCCACCACTTGGCGCAACAAATGACGGTCGTGAGAAATGACGACAATCGCTCCTTCATAGGCCTGCAGCGCCATGGTGAGGGCATGCCGTGCTTCTAAATCCAAGTGGTTAGTGGGCTCGTCTAACAGCAGTAGGTTAGGTTTTTGTAGAGCGATCATGGCTAATGCTAAGCGCACTTTTTCACCACCAGAAAAGTGTTTCACGGGTTCAAATACGCGCTCACCTTGCCATCCAAAGCTACCTAAAAAATTACGTAGCTCTTGTTCGCTTGCCTGCGGCTTTAAGCGCTGCAGATGCAGTAAACCATTGGCTTCTATATCTAATGCTTCTAGCTGATGTTGTGCAAAGTAGCCAATTTTGAGGTGTTCACCGGGCACCACTTGGCCTGCCAAAGGTGCAAGATCGCCTACCAAAGTCTTGATCAAGCTCGATTTACCTGCCCCATTAGGGCCAAGCAAGGCATAGCGTGAATCATGCAGTAAGGTGATATTAGCGCTGACAATGGGCTTGTCATAACCAATGCTCACCCGGTCCAGATCTATTAAGGTCGAACTGGTTTTATCAAATTCTGGAAAGCGAAAGGTAAAGGGTGAATCTGCATAGGCTGGCGCGATCTTTTCCATGCGCTCTAAGGCTTTGACTCGGCCTTGAGCTTGTTTCGCCTTACTAGCTTTGGCTTTGAAGCGCCGAATAAAGTTTTCAATGTGAGCTATTTCGGTTTGCTGTTTAGAGTACATGACTTGGTGTTGAGCCATACGCTCGGCTTTCTGCCGTTCAAAGGCTGCGTAGTTGCCACGGTAAGAGGTGAGCAGCTTGCGATCTAAATGCACAATTACCTGCACCACTTGGTCCAAAAAATCGCGGTCATGGGAGACTAAAAATAACGTACCAGGGTATTTTTGTAACCAAGATTCAAGCCACATGGTGGCATCAAGGTCTAAGTGGTTAGTGGGTTCATCCAGTAGCAACAGGTCTGAGGGGCACATCAGGGCTTGGGCTAGGTTTAAACGGACGCGCCAACCACCAGAAAAAGTACCCACAGGCTGACTCCAGTCTTGCTCTGGAAAACCTAAACCTTGCAACAGTTGCTGTGCCCGATTAACCGCGCTGTAACCCCCCACATGGTCATAATCCGCATACACGTGACTGAGGGCGGCTTCATTATGTGTGGCTTCAGCCGCAGCAATGGCGGCCTCTGCATCTCTTAGGGCCTGATCGCCATCCAACACATGATCTAAGGTAGAGCGATTAACATCGCCTATTTCTTGTGCCATGTGGGCCATACGCATTGCAGGGGGCCAAGTGAGTTGGCCTGCGTCCAGTTGCAGTTGTCCCAGCAATAACTTGAATAAGGTGGTTTTGCCAGCGCCATTGCGCCCTACTAAACCATACCTCTGGCCGGAATCTAGAGTCAGGTTGGCCCCCTCAATAAGAGGCTGGCCACCGCGCTGTAATGTAATATCGTCAAATTTAATCATGGTCGCGGATGATACCACAGGCTTAGCGAGCCATAAGCCTAAAAATAGGCAATCAAATGTAAACAAGTGGAAATACTTTTGCGTCCGCTAAGAGTCTTATATATGCTATGCAACGCACTGAATAATCAGGTTTAACTTTATTACTAAGGAATACTATGAAAACTTTAATTAGCCGTTTGGCCGTCACCAGCGCCATTGGCCTTGCCGCCACATCTGCTGCTGCAGAAACTGATCTAAACAATGCAGAACAAAAAGTAAGCTATAGCTTAGGCACGTTGGTTGCAGGCCAGCTAGCTAACGATTTTGATAATCTTAATCTGGAAGCCTTTGTTGAGGGTTTTAATGCGGCTTACCTTGGCCAAAAGACGTTGGTAAGTGAACAGGAAGCAGTGTCTACAGTGCAGGAATATCAGCGTAAAATAGCGGCTTCAAAATTTGATGGTGCACTCACTAACAGTGAAGCCTATCTGGCTGAAAATGCTCAGAATGAAGGTGTGCAAGTCACTAGCACGGGTCTGCAATACCAAGTTATGGCAGAAGGTGACGGTGAGATGCCTGTTGCTACCGATACGGTTACTGTGCATTATCATGGCACCACTATGGACGGGCGTGTATTTGACAGTTCAATCGAACGCGGTGAGCCTGCACAATTCCCTCTAAACGGTGTTATAGCCGGTTGGACAGAAGGCGTTCAGCTGATGCGTGTTGGGTCTAAGTTTAAGTTCTTTATTCATCCAGATTTAGCTTATGGTACTCAAGGTGCTGGGCAAATGATTGGGCCCAATGACGCGCTCATATTTGAAGTTGAATTAATTAAAATTGGTGAATAAGTCTAATTAGCTCTGTTTTTAGCCCTATAAAGCAAAAATAATAGCTATAAAGCTAAAAAATCAGAAATTTTCCTATATTTACCTAAGCCACATTGGCGTATGTTTAACTAGTGACGGACGACACGAGTACTACAGGACGTAACTGCGCCAAGGATAGGTGCTTTAAATTAGGTGACACACCACGAAAAAGCCCCAGCATGCTGGGGCTTTTTTATGCCTGGAAAAATAGAAGTCAAAGCTAAGATTCAGTACTTTGCCTATATTTATTTAAGCTATATTGGCGTAGATTTGACTAGGTCAGGGAGTGCCATTGAATTAATAGCTCGCTATTAAAATGCACAGGGATGACGTGAGTTTTACAGGATGTAAACTGAGCCAAGGATAGGCGCCTTCATTTTGGCGGTACCGCCATAAAAAAACCCCAGCATGCTGGGGTTTTTTTTGCCTGATATTTAGTCTTCGTTTATAGGAAGTTAAATACCAATACCATGACTGCCGTCAGACCCAAAGAAGCGTGTATTACGCCCTTAACTGTGGTCAATGGACCTTGCTTACCAAACATCGCATTAGCCTGCAAGGCTGCAATAATGACCAGCATAACGATCATTGAAGTGCTCATGCTGAACCCCGCATAACCCATGTTTGCAGTAGGGTGACCAGAGGCAAGCATACAGAATAACATGGGGGCTGAGTAGAGCACGTTGTGGCGTGATGCCAACAGGGCCTTGGCACCCGCTGCAGGTGCATCACCTTCAACCATACCGAGAGCGATTTTTTGGTTTGGCCAGATGATGATCCAAACGTTTAAAAACATGAGGGTACCAAATAGAGCGCCTACAACAATGTAGTTATTTAGCGCTGCACCTAGATAACCTAGAAGTACAACACCCGTTATAAACGTACCCATAGCGCCCCAGCGGAACCACCATAAAGCACTTGGTGCTAACTTGGCTTTAGCATCAGCTAGACCTTCTGGGCTGGCTTGCTTGAAATAGCCACCCTGAATAAAGTTGAAGTAATAAAGCATACCGATCCAAGTAATGCCGAATAAAACGTGTGACCATCGGAATAAAAAATCTAATAAATCCATAGTACGCCTCTCAATTGAGTTATTGTATTTAAGGTGATGATTCTAAAAAGGCTCTAGAACCAAGAGTAATAACCGCCATTGTAACGTTAATGTAATGGCCAGTTCTACGTTTTGCGACAAAAAATTACAGTTCGTCTAGGTAACGCTCAGCATCTAGAGCCGCCATACAGCCAGTGCCGGCAGAGGTGATTGCTTGGCGATAGATATGGTCCATCACATCACCAGCGGCAAATACGCCCTCAATACTGGTTTGAGTGGCATTGCCTTGAGTGCCGCTTTGCACTGTAATGTAGCCACCTTGCATGTCGAGTTGACCTTCAAAGAGACCGGTATTGGGCGAGTGACCAATGGCGATAAATACGCCATCAACATCTAGGTCTCTGGTGCTACCGTCTTCGCTGCTCTTAATGCGCATGCCGGTCACTCCCATGTCATCACCGAGTACTTCATCAAGGTTGTGATGCCATTCTACCTTCATATTGCCATTTTCCACCTTATCCATTAGGCGATCAGCGAGGATTTTTTCACTGCGAAATTTCCCACGCCGATGCACAACAGTCACTTCAGAGGCAATGTTACTCAGGTAAAGTGCTTCTTCAACAGCAGTATTACCACCACCAATGACTGCCACTTTTTTATTGCGATAAAAGAAGCCATCACAGGTCGCACAAGCTGATACGCCTCTGCCTTGGAATGCAGTTTCGCTATCTAACCCCAGATAACGAGCACTTGCCCCTGTGCAAATAATTAAAGCATCACAGGTATAGTGGGTGCCTTGGCCAGATAATTGAAAAGGCCGTTGCTGCAGATCAACTGCATCAATTTGGTCAAAAATGATTTCAGTTTCAAACCGTTCTGCGTGGGCTTTCATACGCTCCATTAAGGCAGGTCCTTGCAGCCCTTCGACATCGCCAGGCCAGTTATCCACTTCTGTAGTAGTGGTTAATTGACCACCCATTTGCATACCCGTAATTAACACTGGGTTAAGGTTGGCGCGTGCTGCGTAGACAGCTGCGGTATAGCCAGCAGGGCCAGAACCTAAAATTAGTAACTTACAGTGTTTTACTTCACTCATGGGGAGTCCTATATAATGATATGCTACAACAAAAAATATGCGCCTGACCTTAGCATAATTCAACCCATAGAGCAGGCAGTTTATGTCATGGGTTTGTAAATTTACGGGAATCTAACATGGGCAATAAAACAGACCAAAATACCGACGACAAAGTGCGCCTCGACAAGTGGCTGTGGGCGGCTCGATTTTATCGAACCCGAGCCCTCGCCAAGCAGGCAGTTGAGGGCGGTAAGGTGCATTATCAAGGCGCTAAAGCCAAGTGCGGTCGTGTGGTCGAGCTAGATGCAAAAATAACTATTCGCCAAGGCTTTGATGAAAAAACGATTGTGGTTCAAGGCCTCTCTGGAAGCCGCAAAGGTGCGCCAGAGGCGGTTCTTTTGTACAGCGAAACGGCTGCCAGTGAAAAAGCGCGTTCAGAATTGGTGGCAGGTCGCAAAGCCATGGGGCAAACTACGATGTCTGATGGCCGACCCACTAAAAAACAGCGTAGGGACCAGCAACGTTTTGAACAGCAGCAGTTGTAGTTTACAATAACTAGGTATCCACTCTCTAAGACTTCTGATTCACATGAACAATGACAAAATGCAGGGCTTTATGTTCACCGATATGGACATACGTGGTGTTCACTTGCGGCTAGATCAGGGTGTTAAGGCCTTGTTAGACCAGCAAGATTACCCTACTCCAGTGGCCAAACTATTAACTGAAATGCTGATCGTAGCCTGCTTGCTGAGTGCTAATCTTAAACTACGGGGCCACTTAAGTGTGCAAATTCGAGGTGCTGGCCCTCTTAAGTGGATGATGGCTGAGTGCCGGCAGCTGAGTGATGATGCTGACCAGCCATTTAGGGTAAAGGGAATGGCGCAAATCGATGGTGTCATTGATGCACACGCAACCCTTACCGACATGGTGGCAGATGGCCGCTTGATTATAACCATCGAACCCGATCAAGGTCAGCGGTATCAGGGTATTGTGGTGGCGGATCAAGCCACACTGGCCGAGTGTGTTGAAAGCTATTTTTATCAATCGGAACAATTGCCCACTCATATTCAACTGGTTAGTACCGATGCCGGTGCAGCTGGATTTATGTTACAGCGGTTACCCCAAACCGCAGCCAATGAAAGCCAAGCCGACTTGGACTGGGAGCTAGTGCATGCCTTGGCCTATTCCCTGAGCCAAGATGAACTGGCACAGTTGCCTGCAGATCAGGTGCTTTACCGACTTTTCCATGAGCAGCAAGTTCAAGTGTTTGACCCAAGGCAGGTGTTGCAACAGTGTGATTGCAGTCGAGAACGTTGTGGAGCCGCCATTGTTGGATTAGGCAAAACAGCGGTCGCCGAAATTTTGGCAGAGCAAAAAGCCATTATTATTGATTGCCATTTTTGTAATAGCCACTATGCTTTTGATGAGGTTGATTGTCATGTCCTGCTAGAGCAGGTTGTTATGATTGCTAAAACTAATCCTGCAGTGCATTAAAGGGCACATTTTTTATGCAGCGCCAGGTCACGCCTGAAGGCGCCGTAGCTGCTGCATTATTAGTTAAACAGATAGACTATATTTTGGCTTTTGTGAGACTTTTCTGACATAATCCAGCCTCATTTTTCACGTCGTGACGGCGTACGCTCACTTAGTTTTTTAATATTTTCTAAAAACCTAAGAAATTCAAAGGTATTGATACATGAACGCAACTGTAGCTACTGATACTGGAACTACCTACACACAACTTTCCCCTGCTAGTTTAATCCAAAAGGCCATCGCTAACGGCGAAGGAACTTTGGCTAACACTGGAGCTCTAAATGTCATCACTGGTGTTCGCACTGGTCGCTCTCCGTTAGACCGTTTTGTAGTTCAAGAACCTGGTACTTCAGACCAAATTGAATGGGGTGCTGTAAACCGCCCTGTGACACCAGAGATATTCAATGCCTTGTGGGATCGAGTAGTTGCTTCTTTAGTGGGCCAAGACAAATATGTTGCTAGTGTGCACGTAGGTGCAGACCATGATCATTACATCCCTATTCAAATGACGACGCAAACTGCGTGGCAAAACTTGTTTGGCCAAAATCTATTCATCGTACCCACCGAGTACAATCCTGCCGGCAAGGGCGAGTGGCAAATTCTCAACGTGGCTAACTTTGAGTGTCAGCCAGAGCGAGATGGGACTAACAGTGACGGTTGCGTCATGATTAACTTTGCCCAACGTAAAGTGTTGTTAGCGGGTATGCGTTACGCCGGAGAAATGAAAAAAGCCATGTTCTCTGTGCAAAACTTTCTCTTACCAGCGCAAGACGTGTTACCCATGCATTGTTCCGCTAACGTAGGCGATGATGGCAAAACGACGTTATTCTTTGGTTTGTCTGGCACTGGTAAAACCACACTTTCTGCAGACCCAGATCGTTACTTAATCGGCGACGATGAGCACGGTTGGGGCGAAGGCGTGGTATTTAATATTGAAGGTGGTTGTTATGCGAAGACCATTAACCTTAGTAAAAAGAATGAACCGATCATTTGGGACGCGATACGTTTTGGCGCTATTGTTGAAAACGTATGGTTAGACGAAGATACTAAAGAAGCTGATTATGACAACACCGACATCACCGAAAACGGCCGTTGTGCATATCCTTTAGAGCATATTGAAAAACGCACACAAAAGAACTTAGCCGGTGAACCAGAAGCCATTATATTCTTAACTTGTGACCTAACTGGGGTTTTACCTCCGGTGTCTATTCTGACTAAAGAAGCCGCAGCGTATCACTTTCTAAGCGGGTACACTGCGCTAGTTGGTTCCACTGAAATGGGTTCCAGTGCCGCTATTCGCTCAACCTTCTCGACCTGTTTTGGTGCGCCTTTCTTCCCACGTCCAGCGGGTGTTTACGCTGAGTTGCTGATGAAGCGTATTGAAGCTTTTGGTAGCAAGGTTTACCTAGTGAATACAGGCTGGACTGGAGGCTCATATGGTACTGGTAAGCGCTTTAGTATTCCTACGACGCGAGCCATTATCGCAGCCATCCAAAGCGGCAATATTGCAGAAGCTGCAACCCAACACTTAGATGGCTTAAACGTTGATGTGCCGACTACCCTAGAAGGCGTAGACAGCTACTTGCTTAACCCACGTAATACTTGGCAAGATCAAGCTGCCTACGATGTGGAAGCGGCCACCTTAATTGGTAAGTTTAACGAAAACTTCAAACGCTTTAGTGTTTCAGACGACATCGTTAACGCAGGTCCACAGCAGAACTAAGCTAATTTAAGCATAGTTCATGGCTCATAAAAGGCTCCTTTAGGGGCCTTTTTGGGCTTTAATAAAAGGCCACTTTAAAAACCCCATCATGACCCCATTATTAAATCTGTGTTGTTGAAATGAGAAGGATGCTGAGTTTGTGATAAATCAACAAATCGCTACCGAGCTTACGGTACAAAG
>Ga0209712_10002550_pt1 | contig 14930 bp, 18 predicted proteins | sample ArcOceMetagenome_FD_187443 | JGI IMG/M metagenome (GOLD analysis project Ga0209712, IMG submission 187443) | Marine eukaryotic phytoplankton communities from Arctic Ocean - Arctic Ocean - Greenland ARC118M Metagenome (SPAdes) (version 2) | ecosystem: Environmental > Aquatic > Marine > Oceanic...
CGGGACGTCGAGTTTGGGTGCATACCATCATGGATGTGTGAGTGATTAACTTGAAGTGTTTACATAAGGCAGAAAATAGCGGTAAAAAACACAATGTGTTCCCGGCACTCTGTGACTCAATTTGCATCCTTGCAAATTGCCCTACTAAATCTCAAAAATAAGTGGCGAACATACATGCGCGGGGAGGGCAAAAGACAAGGGCATCGGCTGTGCCGACGACCAGTAACGCTATGATGGCTGTTTTGTTAATTGTTTATCATAAATCAAAGACCTGACCCCAAAGTTTTCATAAATCAAAGACCTGACCCCAAAGTTTTCGATGCTTTAGGGATATAGCCGATGAAACCTCTCCTTTGGGTCTGAAACAGTCGATTAAATCAAAATCAGCGAACGACTGGCAATTCGCTCAAAGGGGTAATTCAGGTTAAATACACTCGCCCTGATAAAGTGTCCAACTAGCGGTTATTACTTGGTTGTTAAGCTGGATTTTCGTCAGATATAACCTTTGATTATTCACTTGGTAGTTTGCTCTTAAATTAACTAATGGCGCACCCTTAAGAGCGTTAGCCAAGTGTTGGGCTAAGCGTAAATCAATGTTACGTGGAAACAATCTTATTGGTGTGCCCGTTAGAGAATAAGCCGCTATCCAGTGATGCTCTTTTTTCGACAAATCACCTTGGGCGACGCGTATCCAGCCACTGTAATCACTTAATTTAAGTTGATTGACCTTAGTGATGTTGTTGCCGTTTAACATCGCAAACTGCATACCCGCACATTGGTACATAAAGTCTAATGCCCCTTGTTGTTGATGTATCTGTTGCGGCCAGGCAATTTGTATATCTATACCTTGATCACTAAGTTGTTTGTAGACCTGTTCTACTTGTTGTTTGTTTACTGGTGGTGACTGTTTGACTTGTTTAATTACGGATTCTGGTGGTTGATTAGCCAGCTCTGAAACTGCTGATGCTTGTGACTTCGCTTTAGGTGTAGGAACGGGCGGCAGCATTAGCTGTTCGATGACTATATTGCTGGGTGCTTGTTTTTTGTTGATTTTTTGCTGTTTTTCAATGTCGTTATCGTCATATTGAAACATCACAGTTGCCAGCCACAGTATAAAAACTGCAGTCAACAAGCCCCGCAGTATAGCGGTCGCTGGCCAATTTTTGTTTTGCAAAAAGAGCATCAGACTCAGTTTCCGTTTTAGTTAACTAAGGCCTGTAACGAAGACATTTCCATTTTATTTGCAATGTCCTGCAACCTTGCCTGACGTTTGCGTTGTAACTGCTTGTCTGACGTTGCTGCCAGTAAATTTGGTATAGCTGTATTTATCTCAAGACCTTGCTCAGTTAAAGAGGTAACCGTTGTTTGTTCCGTCTGATTGTATGGGTGAATAGTCACCACGCCATCCGCAACACTTGGTTGCTGCTTTTGGGCAATGCGCCCTATGATCAGCTCATTTTCAAGCTCGGCAATGCGACTTTCAAGCTGGTCGATTTGCGCTTGTTGTTTTTGATTAAGATTTTGAGCCAGTTCGGTCACTTTGTTTTCGAGGGATTCCATAACTTGTGTACTAACCTGTTCTACTTGTTGGGTTTGTTGTGAAAATTGTAGCTGTGGATCGCTTTCTTCTAACCAAGCCCGGCCCGCTGGCGTTTGCATAATTAAATAAACGGCTCCCGCTAGAGCGGCAATAAAAAATAAAGTTTTCATAGGTTATTCCTTCTCAATTTTTGTATATCGGATGCTAACCCAAGCACGCAAAATAGCTGAACTTGGTAGGCCCACCACTGTGGTCATAAAAGCCATAGAAAATTGTTTGGTTAATTCGCCAATAATGCCATTGACTGAACTTGGCGTAAGGGGCTGTTCAGACAATGTGCCTATACCTAAGCTGATCCCAAGTAAGGTAAAAGTAAGGGCTAATGTCGAAATGCCATTGGCAGCTTGTATGCCTACGTCGTATAAAAAATCATTATTTTTACCTGCTTTAATGGATGCACCTGCCACCACCGCCACTGAAAACAAACCACTGAAGATGATCACAAAACTCCAGCTAAATAAATTCTGTAACCAAGTGACTAAATCTATTACAGGCATTTGGGTAAGATAACTGGCGATGGCTAACAAAATAATGCCGGTGCCAAAAAATATGCCAATAGCATGACTAGTTGCAGGTATTGTCTTGAGAGCAAACATTATCTATGACCGGTTTTGGCAGATAAAATGGTGTCTGTGGTTAAATCCAATTCAGACATCCAATGAGATAAAGGTGGCAGACTTTTTTCGGCACTAGAGTGAACTAAAAATGTCAGTTCATATTTATCAAAGGCGTTTTTTGCCAACTGGCTACTGCTTGATGTGACGCGATCGTCACGTAATACCATGCGCTCAATATCTACTAAACGGCGATAGATACCTTGAACCTTTTGTTGACGTTGACTCAAGTCCAGCGAACTATCAAGCTGCGCACTTAATAGTGCTGCACGTTCCCTTTCTAAATTTTCTAAACTAAACAAACTGTTAGCAGCAACTTGAAGGCTAAGCAAGCTGGCGATTGTGCCAATAGTGGCAATAATAAGTGTGATTTTCATGCTGTTTTCCTTATGAATACTAGTTACAAAAACAAGTCGGCGACTTCTGCGGGTTTAGTGCGATTTCGTTGGGTTAATTCAGTACTTTCATCGCCATAGCTAATTTCATATTCCAGTGATTGTGCATCTAGAGCGACCAATTTCGCCATATAACTAAACATTAGGGCTTCTTGGTCTAATAATGATTGCTCAGTGGACGCTTGCATCAACAATTGGCGAACATACTCTTCGCTGGTGACTTCTTCGTCACCCAAAGTGGGTGATGCATTTGCCTTATGCTTTGATATGGCATTTTTTAAGTCTTCTACTTTGGCAAGATTTAAAGCAAATTCATCAGCATAAGGAGAACGTTGATCTAGGCCTGTATGCATCAAACTATTGTCTACTTGGGCGAGTACTTTTTGCATCCTTTGGCGGGCTTCGGCCTGTTTTTGTTTGAGCTGAAATACTTCACCCTGAGAAACTCGGCCATTTTTATTGCGTAACTTGCCCAACACGGTTTCATATAAATCTTGTTTTTTGGCCAGCGCGTTTTGGCGTAAGCCTTGTGCTTCCTGCATCAAGTCCAAATATTTAGACTTTTGCTGCACCAACTCAAAACGTTGGTTAATTAGGTTGTCGCCTTCGCTGTCAGTCATCAATTCTCGTAAAGATTTAAGCTGAGAAAGTTTGTCTTGCATTTGTTGCTCCAGCTCGACTATATGCAACGCCATAGGTGAGGCTTCGAAGTCTTGCTGAATACGTTTTTCAATAATGTTGGCCGGTAATTTAATTAACTTATCACTGGCAACGGGATCCCAATTTCGTCCTTCACTGGCCAACACAAAATGTGTGCAACCTAAGTTCAAAACTAAAATAAAGGACGACATAATTATACGATTCTTCATATCACATACCCCTGTTAGTGGCTTAACCAGTATTGATGACGCTCAATCTCAGTGCGTAAATCGGCACTGATATTTAAAGCAGCCATCTGCTGGCGAGATAGTTTTTGTTGGTTGAGCAAGGCGCTAGCCGTGTCAAAAAATGAGCTGTAGTCGGCAAAATATAAATCTTTATTTGGAAATTTTGATTGGGTTTTTTTCAAAGTAATATGCGCCCCATCAATATCGCCACCTTTCACTAAGTTGAGTACCGACATTGCCATTAAGCGCAAGGCTTTATTGGCGTCGGGATGACCTTTAGGAAACTGAATGCCGTTTACACAACGCAACATTGCTTTAGCAGAAGCTAAATACTGCGCTGCCTGCCCAGACTTTTGAGCAAAACTATCCATCTCGATAGCCTGATGTTCACACAACATATCTATGGATTGATAATAGTCATTGTTGATTACTCTTAGGTTAGCTTTATTTTTGGTAGTTGATGAACACGCACTGATAAATGCTGCTAGAAAAATGGCAGACAGAATTCTCAAGGTATGTTTGGTTAATGATGAGTAGGTCATAAATAACTCCTGTTACTGGTGTTCCTTTGGATATAAAAACCTTAGAGGTGTTTTTTCTACAGGGAGAAAATGAGTTAGATTAATTTACGCCTGCAGGCACTATGATTAAGCCGAGAAAGAATGGCTACGCCAGTAAATAAAGATGTGGGAATAATTTGTGTCTGGATAAATACATTGCTCGGTTTATCATGAAACGTTGCTCTGACTCGATAAGCCGCTGGTTACTGCTCAATAGAAAAGTATATTGTTGCGCATAATAGAACTACCACACCCAAGCAGAATGAGATGATTCTATGCTTGGTTGCTTTGATGGCTGCTGCGATGACTATTATTCTATTGGCTCAGGTTGAGCCTATAATTTTCACAATAGGTGATTGCTAAATCAGCGAAGGTTGCGCTAACCAGAAAAACTTTTTCCATCGCTTGCCTCACCTAAGCGAATTAATCGGCTGTCTTTTACCGCTGCTTGGCGATGAAAAACGATGGCTTGGTAGTCAGGGTTGGTTACCATAGCTAAGAATGCTGCTGCATTTGGGTAGCTAGCGATAAAGGCGATGTCCCAGTGTTCATCACTTGGGCCAATCAGTATATTTTCTGGATTACCTCGCCACATTATTTGCCCGCCTACGCTAGAAAATATAGCACTGCTTGCTGTTCCATAACTTGCATAGGCCTCAGCCCCAGTAGCGATTGTAGCATCCTTATAATTAGCGCTTTTATTGAGCGCTATAAGGTTTAACATCATGATGGGGGTATCTCGCGGCAGGTTCTTGAACTGCTCGAATTGCTCTTTACTTGGGTCTATATTGTGGCTCATTAGATCCTCTTGTTATTACTTTGTGATGCCCTAAATACAAATAATACATTGGGCCAGAACATAAGCAAAATAAAGATTATTTTTTAGCCCTCTTTTTTAGCCCACTTGCCACTCATCCACAGATAATTTCCAGTGCTGGTTTTTTTATAGGTTTTTTCAGCGGCTAGCTTTTCTACTTGTTGTAAAGTAATACCGTTTTTGGCTGCTAGTTTGACATACACAGCTTTGCGCTAAGCGTTAATATCATTGACTAATATTTGCGCATTCTTTTGTACTACCACTAGACCTTGTTGTTTCGCTTCATCTAAACCTATTGCAAAAGCAATACTGCTAAAGAGGAAACTCACAAGAATAAGGGATTTAAATATTATTTTGCTTTTCATTTGATAGCTTGAGTTTATGGCGATTTAACCCTAGCGAGTGTTCGGTATTGCATTGTGTGTATTCGGTTTTGATCTGTGCAGAGTTGACTAACAGGGCTTTTGCAGCGTTGTGTGTGCTGAGTTGCTCATATTAGTATCTATAAAGTTTAATTTTATTGTCATGGGTTTGATAATTTTGGTGTTGTTGCATGTCACAAAACCTTGAGCCTATTTTAGATTGCAGGCCACTGCCTGATTCGAGCTAGATCACTGAACTACCAACTTATGCGAATAAACGCTAAATTCCACGCCTTGGGTTTGCAACCAAGCCATCAATGTTGACTCCGTTAACATATTTGGTTTAGGCATGGCTTCACGGTAAAGCCTTAACTGTTCTATTTTTGCTTCGCTGATCGTTTGCACAATTTGGACTAAAAAATAACTACGATCTGCGACCCGTTTTTTAGGTAGAGGAACTTGCCAGCCTTGTTGACTTTGATTAAGTGGTATTACTGTATAAGCATCGCGCGCGACTAACAGCACTTGACCCTGTGATTTATGTGTTTGAAGGTACAGTTTACAGAGTTGATTGAGTGCTAGCTCAGCAAAAGTTTTATTGGCTAACAAAACGTGTTTACTCGATGTTTGGGCACAACTTTTATCTTGCTTAAGCACAGCAAATAATTGTACTTTTTTGATTGGCTCTACTTCAGAAACATTGGTTTTATTCGCTACAGGTTGAAAACTAATATCATCAGTTGAAATCAATTTATTGAGTCCAAAAATCATAACTAAGACCAAAATTGATATTGCGCCAGCTATTATGTATCGAGGGTTAATAGCCACTAATTTTTCGTTTTTTACACTCTGTGTGTACTGTTTTTGGGTGCTGCTGGGTAATGCAGAAGCGGCCTGGTCGAGATTGCTAACAAGCAAGGTGTAGTTATTTTGTTTGACATCAGTTTGATTAGCTTGAGGCAGTAAAAAATGTACTTTAGCGCCAAGCAGCGCCCATTGGTCTAGCTGCGGTTGAGCCAATTTAAATTTAAGCGCTACTTCAGCAACGGCCAGTATTTGATGGTTAGTGGTATTAACCTCACCCGTAGCACAAATGACAGTGTCGCCATCGTTGACTTCGCCGTTGCCGAGCAAACCTTTGGATTGAGTTAAGTGAGCCAAATACATGGCAACTTGCCAGCTGTTGCCTTGGTCAATACGAGCGCTGATATCAACTCGATAACTACAAGCTCCAAACATTTGATGAATAATACCCACGCCTTTTTTAACGAAGTTGTGGTAACTACCGCTGATATTGGCTGTGGTTGATGTGCCATTCACTGATACAACCGAACTAATGTCTTCGTCATCAATAGGCGTGATGTTTTGTATCGCTACTAAGCCTTGAGTAGTGGCGATAAATATATGGATTTTCATCAAGCTTGGTCCCCCAGTATCAATACAGAAACTGGAAACAAAGGTGATTTCACTCTTATGTCGTGGTTACGATAGGTATATTGCAAACTCAGCATCAAACATGTTTATAAACTTCTGATCTGATTCTTCCATTAATAGCTGCGTTTTACCATCCACAATAGGTGGGAAGTGGATTGAGGAGATTAATTCGTTAGAGCAACAATTTATCCTTACCCCTTGATTGTGATGTTTTTCTATCGAATGGGGGATTTTAAGTATCACGTATACTTGCCCAGAAAATTGTTTATCGGGCTTAAATAACAGCTCAAATTCAGCGGATTTACGGCTGATGATTCTAGCTGCCGAACTAGCTGCCGAACTAGCTGCCGCCTGCACCGGGCTGGTGGCAAAGGCCAACTGTTGTAGCAGTTGCATATATTGACGTCGCAATGTGAGTGACTGGTTAATGTGTTGCATAAGCTGTTGCGCATCAACTTTCGGATTACCTTGTGTGAGTTGCACTAAATCATTAAATACCCATGCTTTGGCGTTGCTATGCTGCGCTTGTTGCTCTGGCGCTTGATGTAACTCTCGGTACAAGGTTTTGGCTGTAAATAGCTGTTCCTTTAAGTGATGCTGATGTTCAGGCATGAGGCACTCCATATATTTGCTTAAATCTATTACTGAATATGCATAAGTCAGAGCGATAAATTGCTGCTAATTCGATATTTTCATGATTTAATTTTTCTATTTCCACTAAATAACGCTCAACTATTTGTTGGCAATGTTCGAGTGCTTCACTGCCATCTTGATAAATATCGAGCTGTGCAACCGCTGGCAGTATCTTAAATCCATCTTTGTTATTATTTTTAAAGGTGTTTGCCGCCTCCATTAGCCAAGTTTGTGCTGCTGGATGCTGGGATAACCATTGTTGAACATGCAAAAAATGATCAGTTTCAGCCTCAGAAACACTCACATCCACTATTTGTTGTTGCATCCAAACTTTGAGTGTTTGTTGTAACGCTACTGGCAATCGTTTGAGCATGATACCAACAAACAAAGGGCTGTCGAGGCTATAAAATATATGAGCAATGACCTGTTGTACTTGGTTGCAGTAAAATTGAGAGTGGCTGAGCTGGTCTGCATAGTATTGGTAGTGGTGGTCGGGGCTTTGTTTAAGTTTGTCAGCCAACACCTCAGTTGATTTTCGTTTTGCTTGTACTAACACTGATTGCCAACCACCAAATATAGCTAAACGCATAAAAGATAGAGGTAATTGGCGCGCCAACTTACCGTGACTTAATAGGGGGGTTATCGGTTGATATTGTGCCAAAGTTAAAAATTTTGGTGATTGGCACAACCAACTAAAATCTTGGCTGTTTTCTGCTTGTGCAAACACAGTGTCTTGCACCCAATCGGCATTCACTTCGCCTTGTTCGCTGCCGTTATTAAAGTCACTAGAACTAACTAGGCTTAATGCATACTCAGCATTTAAGGTGTTTTCAATCACTTCTATGGCGATTGTTGCATCGAGTAAATCGTTTAATACTGTGGAATATTTAATATAGCTGGGTTGTTCTGGCGGGTTTAGCCAAAAATTGAGCACGTCTTGGTCAGTGAGTCTTTGTGCCGTTAGGTTATGTTGTTTTAACCATGTGCTGATGGCTCGAAAACGTTCTTGGGTACTGGCTACTGGAATATGTTCTTTTAAGTAACTATAAATTAGCTTTTGTAGATCAGATGATAACTGTTTTATTGCTTGGGCATTGGCACCTAAAAGTAATGTTTCAATCTTAGATAGCTGCGCGGGTTCTATGCTGGCAATCAATTCCAACATCACCGCTAATACACTTATACGGGTAGGGGAGATAGTAAACTCGAGTTCGCCTATGTGTGTGTGTAAATAATCCTCTGCCAACCAAACCTGGCCAGACGTTGTTTGTATAGCTTGGCTAAAAGCTTGGCGAAAACGTTTAGGTTGGATGTTTTCTTCTAGCCAAAAAAAGTTGAGTAAAGAAGACGACGAATATTGAGGATTATTAACTACCGCCCAACAAAGAAAACTTAATTCATAACATACCGAACCATAGTTACGGCATACGATGTGCTGGGAGATTTGCTCTACGTCTTTGGCATGGTATTTATATCCATCACGACCTGGTGTGTCTTTTAGCTGGGCAAAAAGTGCCTTTAAGGTTTCGCTAATACCGTAGTTAATAATATTGGTCATTTGTCCTAATTAGAATTTTTCTCGTCTCGTTGATGCTCCAATTTAACGGACAATCAGCACTCAATCAAAGACTTTCATCGCTCTAGAAGAATAAATAAACACTAATCTAGATATATTGATTCCCATTGCCTGACCTTTGCACTTTTTGCGTTGCGAGCGGTTTGCACCGATGCTGACTTTTCGAAATAGGGAGGTTTGGCGATACCCGCCAGTGCTCTTTTACCCTTGTAGTTACGGGTAATATTATGTAATCGCAAGGCTCTTAATGTTTCAATTTGAGGATCTTGGGACTGTGTATCAAACACTTGTGTTTCTGCATGGAATTCTGCAGTACTCCCATCAACATAGTTAATACCTGACTGATTATTCCCTAGCGGGTTGTCGCCTAGCGAGTTAATGCCTAGCCGGTTAATGCCTCGCGGGTTAAAGTGTGAAGCAAATAACGGTTGTTTGTTTTGCTGTAAAAAGTCTTGTTGGGTGGCCAATACTTTATCGACATAGCTACGAGTGGCGGGCATAACGCTGAGTTCGCCATATCTGTTTTTGACACCTGAGCCGCCATTGTAGTGTGACAATGCAATGTCCAAGCGGCCATCATAACGTTCGAGTAATTTTTTAATAAATTTAACCCCGACCTCTATATTCACGTTAGGCTCAAACAATCGACTACGATGCACGCCAAAAACTTGCTCAGCGGTTCGAGGCATGATTTGCATCACACCTTTTGCACCGGCGTGGCTTAACGCTTGAGGATTAAAGTTAGACTCTACTTTGGCGATAGCTAACGCTAACGAAGGACTCACATTGTGTCGCTTAGCCTGTGCAATGACTCGCTGTTGAATATCATCTGTAGCATAGAGACCTGTTGCTGAAGCAGAAGTTGTTAAAAGTATCGCTACTAAACTTAATACTTTAATTATTGTCAGGGTTTGCATTACATCTTCTCCAACTGCGTTTGCCACTTTTGATTAAGCATGGTTATGGAAAGGTTTGGGTGATTTATTTGTTTGCGTAGCGCCATAATCTGTATCAGAGCAAGGCTGTCTTGTACCGCAAGGATCAATGGTTGCTGGCTGTCAAAACGCGTGAAATTATTACTATTCAAACGCTTGAGTTGTTTATCGTAAAATTGTCCATTGAAGTAAAAAGCATACTGCTGTTTGTTATTTTGATCGATTTTGCTTGATGATTGTTTTTTGCTATTGCTCACGATTTTTAATTGTTCATCGCTGGCAAAGGACGGCTGGTTTTTTTGCGCAGGTACATTTTTTTGTGTTTGTTCAGGCAAACCTATAGAAAATAGAGCCAAAATTAACAAAGAAAAAAACGCCATGGATAATCCCAGTGCAACTTCGGTCATGGCTTGAGTGCTAGTATCGTGATTTGTATGTTGATGCATAAAGTACCTCCAATGCAGGTTATGCAAAACTTAGAGGTGTTTTTGTTAGATGTTGACAGACATCGGTATAGACGGGCTTTAGTGATCCAACATTTGTAAGTTTAGTTGGGCGATTTGGTTGCCTTGGGAGGCCGCTTGTTGGTATAGACTTTTTGCTTTAACTAAATCTTTATTGACGCCTAGGCCTCTTTCGTACAACTTGCCTAGGCTGTTTTGTGCATCATCATCGCCTTGAATAGCCGATTGTTGATACCAATAAGCCGCTTGTTGATAATCCTTTTCCACACCTTGGCCGAGTGAATACAGGTATGCTAGGTTGTATTGGGCATTAATATGCCCTTTCTGTGCCGCTTTTTCATACCAATTTACTGCCTGAGAATAGTCCTGACCGACCCCATTGCCTTTAGAGTACATAAACCCGAGTGTTGCCTGTGCTTTACTGTGGCCTTGTTTGGCTGCCTGAGTATACCAATTGGCCGCTTGGCGCATGTTTTGTTCTGTGCCTTGGGCATCTTCATACATTTTCCCTAACAGGTATTGAGACAAAACATCACCCAGCTTTGCTGCTTGTTTGTAATAATACAATGCCTCTGGGTAGTTTTGTTGCTGATAATAATCATCTGCCAAGGTTTTGTTTTCTTGTTGTTGTTGTTTTAGCTGATGTTGTTCTCGTATTAAGGCCAACTGCTGTTTTGCTTGGCTTGTATATTTACCTGCAGGCTTTAAGGCGAGATATTGTTGAAAAGCTTGGCTGGTATTTTTATTTGCTGTTTGCTGCCAGCTATTTTCGTCATGTTGAAATTCTCTTATTGCCGCCTTTGCTTGCATGAAATGTAGCCCTTGTGGCAAAACAGTCAGGTATTGTTGATAACTGTCCTGGGTGTCGATGCCTAGGGCTTGTTGCCACATTTGCTGATCTCTAAGTGTTTGTTTTTCTTCATCCGTTTTAGATTGTTGTGGTTGTGTCATATCCACTGGTGGTGAGAGTTCTTCGGATGGTGGCGCTGAGTGCTGCTGCGCTGCGCTGGGAAATATGTCAGTAACAAATTGGCTAATGGATCCCCATGAGTCAATTTGTGCTGTAGACATTAACCTAAACTGACGTTGTGTGTTGTCATATTCAAACTTAAGTGGCAGGGAATATTGCTGCTTAAGTTTTTCTAGCTTAGTGCCTAACTCAGAAGCTGTTAGCTCCGATATATATTGGTATGTACGCTTTGTTTTTCGATCTTCATTTTGTGAATCTCCCAACAAGGTGTCTGCTACATAACCATCGATTTTTTTTAAATAACTATCGATTTGTTGTATTTCGCTGCTACTGAAGTTTACTAGGTTTAATTGATAGTGAAAACGCCTTGGCAAAACGTCAAGTTTTTCGCTCAGTACCATGCCTAAGTCCTGAGCCAGCAATGCGAGGTTTTGGTTTATCCATATATTTAAACAATCTCCTACGCAGTTTTTGGCTGGGCTGTTGACCCAATTGTCTACTGTAAAAGCGTCTTGCTGAGCGCCACTTTGTAAATCTAATAAGCGCCCAGATAAGCTAAAATACCATTTCCGTGATGCAGCATGACGTTGTTTAAACGCATTCAGTTGATACAGCAATGCAAGATTAACTGCTTTGCCAGAACGTGTTGCTGTTTGATGAATGGTTTGCACGGTCAACGTGGAGCAGTCTTCGAGGATACAATTAGGTAAGCCTAAATAATGTAAATTAAGCACGTCGAAATCTGCGTTTGTTAGAGCAATAGTGAGCCCTTGAGAAATAGTACTGTGTATGTCCGCCAGCGCAGGTAGCTCGTTTGGCGTGTTGTAATTGATATCGGGCAACACTACAATTTGCCAACGTTCAGCGGCTAAACTGGTTTGCACACAAAAACACAACAGGCTAATTATGTAGCCTATTCTCTGTTTTTTTGTTTTTAACTTAATTGTCAGAGCCATAGTTGCATTAAGAATGTTCTGGTAGATTTCATTGTTCACTATAAGAGGCAACAAAATCAAATTATGAATGTAAAAAGATTACCAGCCATCGGCAATATCCCGAGTGGTGTTTTCACCCCTTAGTGTAATACGCTTTAAACTAAAAGAGTTACCTTCAAAATTAATGGTAGCCCGCATATTCAACTCATCTAATAACTTAAGCATATTTCTACTTAGTTTTGCTGTGCCAATAGTGGAACGATATAACAATGTGGTGCGGGTATGGCGCTGCTGTGTTGGGCGATGAGAAATGTAACCTGAAAAAACCAGTAAATATTCCTCAATGTTCGCGACATCTTGTGCACTAAAACCATCAAATTCAAGGTAATAATCGTTGAACATAGATACTGTTGGGGCAGGGCGTCCGTTATTTACATTGTCATCGGCCTCCCCATTTAGCAGCCACTTCAATTTTTCAGCTAAAATTAAACCTAACTCATCACCTAACACCTTGGCTTCATCACCCATTTCTTCAAGCATACAAGTTTGTCTGTCACAGGCGTATGGGATTGACCAGCTGTTTGGGCTTTGTACTTCAAAGTTTTCCAGAAATTGTCCCGATTTGGCACTCAATAATCGTGCTTCAACTCGTACGCGGGCTTTTTTTGCATATTCGCTAGTGTTTACCGAGGCATAGGTGCTAAGTACCACAACTATATCAATAGGAGGGCGAGTGATAGAACGAGCTATATCTAGCAATTCTGCATCAGTACGGCGCACACGCCCCTGTTTAAATTGATTGAGGGTGACACTAGTTTCGTCATATACATCAACGATGTGATTAAGTTGCTGACTGATACTGGCATGAACTCGCTTATTGATACGACTATCGCGGGCAATGGCGTTTTTATCAGCGTCTTCTATCATTATCAGCAGATTGGCACTATCCGCCGCGTAGGAATGTGAGAACAACCCAAACGTTAAAAACAACACGACAAATTTTGATAACCAACTCATAGATAGTTCCTAGGGTTTACGTTTTGACAACATTGCCATTGGATATGCAAAACTTAGGGGGTATTTTGGATGAAGTATCAAATTGGATCTCATTAAACATAATTTGAAAGACCAGTGTAACACCAAAAAAATGCTTTTAAGGGTGTACCTTATATACCAAAATCACTTCAAAAAATGTGTTTTAGAGACTATTGGTGCGTCAATCCAGTTCGCTCCTTGTTGCTCATCGATATTCCTCGCATAGTTATTATTGCACGGATGAGGGGACATATCATCGACACAAAGATCAATTTCCCAAGGTAATTGGGTCTCAGCACCAACCATTACCTGTAATTCTGAGATAAAATCACTGCGTTTTACTGGGCCTAAACAACTCTGTATTTGGTAGACGAATGAGCTTGGTTAGTAATGATTTTGGGATTGAAATTCAGGTGTTTTTCATTTCTAGTTTGCGCATATTGGTAGTTATTAAAACTGCCCACTACGGCAAATATCTGAGCCGACGCATATTCTGTTGGTTGTGCTTTAGAGTGCCTGCGGAGTTAGGTTCATTTAAAGATAGAAATTATGTGATTGTTAATATGTTAAACAATTTGCGCCTTCTATCACTGTCTTATGGATGGCTATCTTGTTTATCCATTGTTTATCGCGGCAGTGATTGATGAGAGAGTATTATTTAAATTGACTATGTTCCCTTTTATTAATGGAAAACACTGAATTGTGTTAATTCTCATTACCAGAGTGGCTAATTGCTTTATTAGCAACTGAATATGAAAATCCTTGCCCAATCAAATGTCTCAATGCTTTTTGTTTAAGTTTTTCATCTACGATTGGGGCTTCACCGAATTTTTTAAATTTAAGGGCGAGTGCTTTATCTAAATAGTCTTCTTCAGTATTATCTACTGACTCTAAGCATTCATTGATTATTTGGGATGTGAAGCCTTTGGTATAAAGTTTTTGTTTTATTTTGTTGGGGCCAATATTCTTCTCTGAAAAACTCAGGGTCAAGCGTTTTGCATACCGAAGATCATCAACAATTTCGCGATCGATAAGATGGTTAAGCGCTTCCTCATTAAAGGAGGTATTTTCTTTGAATAATACGTTTGCCTTTTGCATTAAGGTTTTTGATGCGTAATCTCCATATTTGCCAATCAACCACAAAAAATAACTTTTTACTCGTTCGTATGTTATCTCCTTAGGTTTTGCATCTTGCTTTTTGTTAAACATATTTTTGTTCTTCTCATTTAAAATATCATTGCCAGAGTCAATGTAAACTACCCACGTATTGATTTTTTATTGATAATAAATAAATTCTTAACATTTTAATCTGCGAGGAGTAAAGCTGTTGCTGATGCTTTGGTATTTACCAAGGGTATTTACCAAGGGTATTTAAGCCAAGGTATTTAATCAGACACGCATCGCAACATGGGTATTCAGCTTCGTTAAAAAGTAGATATTATTAACTGCATTCAGATTTACTCTTTAATTTGTCGATTACGGTACTTATCTTTATTTTTACGGCCCTTGGCGTATAACTTTGGACGTAGATAGCGACGTAGCCAAGGAAAAAGGTAGCCTAGATTAACCATTTTGCCGCTGGCCGCTGGCAAGGGGATTTCTAATTTTTCTCCTGCTGCGATGCTCAAAACCGCATCTGCTACTTCGCCAGCACTGCTTATAGGCTGTGAGAAAACGATGTCTTCAACGTTATCAATCTCATTCATGATAAAG
>Ga0209712_10002551_pt1 | contig 14925 bp, 2 predicted proteins | sample ArcOceMetagenome_FD_187443 | JGI IMG/M metagenome (GOLD analysis project Ga0209712, IMG submission 187443) | Marine eukaryotic phytoplankton communities from Arctic Ocean - Arctic Ocean - Greenland ARC118M Metagenome (SPAdes) (version 2) | ecosystem: Environmental > Aquatic > Marine > Oceanic...
GGACCCCACATCGTCCCCAACCTCCTCACCGACAACCGCTGACCCTACGATGTCGCCGTCAGTCTCGCCCACCACCTCGGACCCTACGATGTCGCCGTCGGTCTCGCCGACCACCTCGGACCCCAGCATGTCGCCGTCGGTCTCACCGACCACCTCGGACCCTACGGTGTCGCCGACCATGTCGCCGACCACCTCGGACCCCAGCATGTCGCCGTCGGTCTCGCCGACCACCTCGGACCCAACATCGTCCCCGACAACCTCACCGACAACCGCTGACCCCACGATGTCGCCGTCAGTCTCGCCCACCACCTCGGACCCTACGCTGCTGCCGTCGATCTCGCCGACCACCTCGGACACTACGATGACGCCGGTGATCTCGCCCATCACCTCGGACCATACGCTGTCGCTATCGCTCTCGCCGACCACCTCGGATCCTACGCCATCGCTGTCGGTCTTGCCGGCCACCTCGGATCCCACAGTGTCGCCGTCGGTGTCGCCAACCACCTCGGACCCCACGGCGCCGACCAGACCGCCAACAACCTCGATGCCTCCTTCAACGTCCCCGACCACCATCACCTGGTCGCCAACAAAGTATGGGGACGAAATGGAGACCGACAGCAGCGATCACAGCCTCCCGACTAGATCTGAAATACACTGTCAAGTGCTACAGGTGCTGGATGCGCCGAACTCCGACAAGTGTGACCCAGCAATCTTGGACAACACTGACCTCTTGGACGAGCGAAATCACTTCCGAAGGCGTCATGCCTTCATCCGGGAAGTGATCGAAAAAGTCGCGGCCATGCCGAGCCATGATCCCAACACACGGGTGCTTGACCTCGTCCACGAAAGGCTGAAAGAAGCAGAGATGATGTGGGCAGCCATGTGTGCAGAAGTGTCTCGGAGGAAGAGAGCGTTGATCGACTCGCAGACACCGCATGGGACCAGCCTGGACTCGACAGAGTTATTGTCAAGGTCACCAGCCACCTCAGACGCCACTGCTCCCCTGAGCACGACGCCGTCCGTGCCACCGGCCGCCACGAACCCCACCTCGGACCCTGCCACCTCGCCATCAGTGGTGCCGACGACCTCGGATCCTGCCGGTCTGCCGACGTCCTCGACACTGCCGCCGCCGACGGCGCCAACCACCTCGAGTCCCGCCGACTCGCCACCTGGGTCACCTGTCACCTCCTGTCCCACCACCCCGCCGTCGATGACACGCACTACCTCGGACGCTGGTGTTTCGTCGTTGATCTCGCCAGCCAACCAGAATCCCACCCCCTCGCCGACCACTTCACCGACTGCACATGGTCTCACTGACATCGGGTGCACCGAGCCATCACCCGTCTCCGTCGCCGACCCCGGACCCGAGCCCGCGCCCGCGCCCGCGCCCCGTGCCGGGCCTACTGCTAGCCCTCGCACCACGACAACTTCAGATCTTGCCACTGGCTCAACCAACACACCGTCCACCAGCCCACCAATGACACCGCAGACGTGGAGCCTGTCTCAACCAGAAGCGGTGCAAGTCATGGTCCGCCTGTTTGGCCCCGAAGAGCATCGCAGACACCCAAGCCTAGAGGCCTGGGTGTTTTTGCCCACGCCGTTGGCGGCAACTGACCTGACAACGGTGGCAATCGACACAGAGGTAGAGGGTCGCCTAGTCCAGGTCAGGACGCGCGTTCGGTCATGGACAATAACGACCCACCTACAAGAGTGCACGAGGCCACATCGCACACGAAGGCGGCAGCTGCTGCGGATGACGCTGACGGCAATGATCGCAGCAACAGCAGACGGTCAGGGCCATGCACACTGGACGAGAAACGATGCACATGCGATCGCACAGTTTGTGGACCTAGCTGCTCGGGCACTAGATGGGCAGGACCCCGAAACTGTGAATGACCCCCCGCCAAGTGCACCAAGCCCCACGGCACCCCCGATGGTGGACAGGACACCCACCATGAAGCCAACTACACCACAACCAGACCATGCACCCAGAGCAAACCCGACCACAACCCCACCGACCAACCCGCCGACCGCTTCGGTGACCAATCCGACAGTGCTACCCACCAATGCACCCACAGCAGATGCAGCAGCACTGACCGTGGTGCTGATGCTGGTGCTGGCACGAGTGCACGGACGACATGCGAACTCCGCGACGGCATGCCGAGTGGCGTGCGGCGCCTTTCTCGCAGGAATGATGTGGCTATGGCGCGACTACCGGAGACCCGAAGTGATGGCGTGGATGTGCTACATCACCCTCCTGCGGGTGACACGCCAGACCGACGGACACTGGCTCATGTGGATGCCCACGACACCAACAAATGTGCGGACGAAGAGACGCATCGACATCGGACGATACGGCCCCTGCAGTTTGCTCAGTGACTGTAGGGGCAGTTTTCGTCACTACTTTCCACAGCACGACCTGACAGTCGAAGTGCACTCATGCCAAGTGGGACTCATCCTGGCGAACGTGCGTGAGACAAGTGTGTTCTTAGACCTCGTCGAGTACTCGAGAACCCAGGGATACAACATCGAGTCGGTACGATCCAGGGCCAAAGGTGCCATGACAGTACATCCTGAACAAAACTGGGGCGACATCGCAACTCACCCCAATGGCGGCACGCAAGGACGCATCATGCGGGAGCTGCTTAGGTCAAAGTACCTTCTCGAAGGCGGCAACGTCGAAGCCCAACGGCTGCTCGAAAACTCGGGCGACGCTGAACTCCACCTACCCGTCGGTTCGCGATGGGGCAACGGGCGAGGTGGGGCCGGACTGTTCGCCAGACTGATGAGCGAGGTGCGACAGGAGTATTTTAGCCAATTGTGCCTCAGCAGTGGGGACGAGGATGACCCCATCTACATTGGCCAGGACGTGCCAATGAGGCAGAGCACCGTCTCTCCAACACTGAGCGATAAAGAATTGGCGGCCTACTCACCACCGTCGGAACGGCCCAAGGATGTGACACCCAACCAACCACCACACACACCGCAGTGCCCGGCCCCACCAGCCCCGAACCCACCAACGTCGAGCGATGCAGAGCCAGCACAGCATCGTGACGGCGCGGGGGGGAGGACATCACCACAGACGAGCAATCCCAGCTTGGTGCAATACCACGTCGGACCGGACGACGAGATCGACGATGAAAAAGCCTCCGATGATCAAGACACCGACGCGGACGTCCCACAGACTGCGGGGACACTGCGACCACTGCACGAGATCGACAATGCAGACTCTCCACTCCGACACGACACAGCTGACCGGTCATCGACACTGCTGACACCGCCACGTCTACCAAAGGCAGTGGACAGCACTGTTGACCACGACACGCCAAGGAGGCAGAGCCGACAGGAACAACAAACCCTACGACCACTGCCTCCGACCCCACTCACGATAAAAGGTGCACGCCACTCACCCAAAAAGCATCGCGAGTGTCGGTATCACGGCAGTGCAGTGCGACCGTGCCGAAGTGGTAACCAGTGCTCTTTTCGACACAATGCCAGCACCGCGGAACGCAATCGAATCCGGGACAACAGGCTCAAACGCCCACCCACAGTGGGGGCCTACCCGCCACCGTCGAAACGGCCCAAGCACATGACACCCAACCAACCACCACGCACACCGCAGCGCCCCACGAGGAAGGGAGGGGGACCACGGCGGAGGGTTACTTTCGATGATAGGGCCCCAAATGATGCAAGACACGACCTGACGATCGTCTCACGAACCCTACCGCCTCGGAGAGGGTCTATCGTCCTCCCCTTTAGAGTCGAGGTGTCGGCACAGCTATCACCAGACGCCCTGGCGAGCATTCAGCATATGCTATTTGGTGTGGCTTGTGACTGGGCAGACCATGATGTCAAGTCCGTGACCGTACACACGACCGCGGTCGGTGATGGATCCGAAGTGGCAGTCGACATCACGTTTGACGCCGACTACGACAACAAAGACCATCACGCAGCGCTGCGTCACCTTCACCTCAACAATGTTGTTGAGCACATCGTCCGAATGAAAACGCTGGCAACTCACCCAAACCCCACCATGCGGCTCGAAACCCGTGGCCCTGAGTCGCCTCCGACAAGCGCAACGCCGTCCCCGGAGCTCCGCATGGAGTCGAAGGGCCGACTAGGGTCAGACGCCAACGACACCAACGAGGACACATCACAGCAAGTGGAGCGGAACAGCAGGGATAGCCCCCACCGCCCGCCCAGCTCCCGACACGGACACCCAGTGGGACACCGACCCGTCGCTAGAGAACACGATGTCCACCAGTGGAACACGGCTGAAGTAGGCGCACCTGCTGCGCTCCCCCTCCTCCCCAACCGCAATGCGGGGATACGCAACAACGGCAATGAGTGCTGGGGCGCAGCTGTATGTCAAGCCATGAACCACGATCCCAGCCTGGGACCATCTGCGGCAGTCCACCAAGAGAACACCACCGACATTGGGCGGGCAGTCCAGGCAATCTTTCGGGAATTAGCGACCTCTACACTAACACCGGTGGACATGGGACAGCGTGCTGAAACAATCCGACCAGCAAACGGTGTGACTGGGGACATGGAGTGTGTGGTGGAAACCATGCAACAAGTGATAACAGATCACTCGACCGGCGTCGACGCAGATCGCATCGCAGCTGCGCACCACGTGTACAGCCGCCAAATCATAGTTGCCCGGCGAGATGGTGAGACCAACGTAGATGCAAGAACGGACCCGACCATAGGTATCAGCACGGTGCGACCTGACCTATGTGCCCCACTACACGCCCAGCACCAACCCACCCGGTTTGTCGACCTCCTCAACACCTCCTTTGCTGGAGAGGCATTCGTGGGGAGCAACCAGTGGGTCAACAGTCGAGATGAGGCAGTCGATGCGGACGGCTACGAGCTAATTAGCACACTGCCCGACGCGCTCACCATCACCATCAACCGGCACCAACGGGGCACAGATGCTAAGGTGCAACGGCAAGTGACCATCACAGAGTGCGTGGTGCTTAGCCTAGGGGACGAAGATCACTTGTACTTGGTCACCGCCGTCGTGCTACACCAAGGCACCGGTGTCAATGGCGGTCATTACACCAGTGTGGTCCGAACACGACACCCCACGGAGCCGTACACGCACTATGACGATGACGCCACGTCCCACTACAAGACGCTGCCGCAAGCACTGGAGGCGGCGAGCTCATCTCCAGCCGGGCTTCCTCGCATGGCGCCACATGTCATCATGGCAACGCGGGTGACCAAGCGACCTAAGGACGGAACATTGCCACTGGAGGAAGATCCGCCGGCTGACAAGCACAGAACGGGCCCATCCCCGGGCTCGGGCACCAGTGTGAGCATGGGTGACGGCGTGGGCACCACCGGAACGAAACACCGAAACGACCCCGAGCCGGATGCTCTCCCCAACGCCAAGAGGACCCGGTCGCGATCCCACACCGATCTCGGCCCTCGAAGCACGCCCCTCGTCGCGGGAAGAAGACAGCCCCCTGTGCTCGGAGCCCAAGTAGAGCCAACGCATGGAGCCCGAAACCCGGCAGCCGACAGGCCAGATGGGACCGCATCACCCACGAAGCGGCCTCGCCATTCACCGCCGTTGACGCTCAAGCAATACGCACTACAATTTGGGCAGATCGTGGGTGACCCAGAGGTGCTAGAACCAGCCGTGGCAGGCCCGGTGCTTGCATTGACAAATGTGGGGGGCGGACTTCTCACCGGCACTCCACAAACACCCGACGGGAAACGCACGCGACTCCAGGCGGGGCGACTGTCGGAGCGAATCGGGCAACCCGCGGCCCTCATCGCCGCCGGCCACGTAGCAGTGTTCCATGTGAACGAGTGTCAGCTCACCCACCCCCAGGCCGCAGCTGTAAGAACGGTGATGAGGACGAACTACCCAGAGGTAGAGGCAATTGTGCACGCGCCGACGCCGGAGGCTACACAAGTGAGCACAGCCATCTCGTCGTACTGCACCACGGCCCTGCTACGCAATCGTTCCGCCCTCCCAGCCACGGGGAAGCAGCTTCCACCGATTCTCCGGTCCGAAGGACGCGTGACCGGCGCCATGTACACGGAGGGCGGTCACGTATTCGCCGTGGTGGGTGCCAAGTGCCAGCCGGCACCACCGAGTGATAGCACCACCATTGACCTCGACGGGGCCCGGAAGGACCAGTCGGTCTTTAGGGCCCTCGTTGAATGCCACCGTTACTACTGGACAGAGCGGCAAGTGCCAGTCTTTTTCATGCTGGACGCGAACTGTGTCCGCGACGGGATCGACCGGCGAGCAGGTGTCCTCCACGCCTATGACAAGGCCAGCCGACATCACCACCCGCTGCGGTTCTTGGTGGATGAGTGTGGTGGGATTGACTACTTTCGCGCCAAGCACCCACAGACCCCGGCAATGACCTACCACCACACAGGGACGGGCAGCGCCAGTCGCGTCGACATCATTGTGGGCATCGGCACCGAACATGACTATCCCCCGGAGCACTGCTACGTCGGGCTCACTGAGAAGGGCCCCAACGACCACGGTGTCATGTACCTCAAGCTCTGCGCCCCTGAACGCACGGCCGCATGCCCCATCCCGCGGGCAGAAGTCGACCTGGTCCGGTCCATGGTCAACATGGTCCGACCGCACGAGGAGGACCGGATGCTGAAGGCCATGGCGTGCACCAGCGGGCCGCGGTCGCCTGGCTCCCGATGCCGTGCGCAGCTCCTTGCGCTGACCGCCGCAACACAGGTGCTTGACAGTGAAGGGACCGCCGTCCCATGGCACCGCATCCAGCTGGCCAAAGCAAAGCTCATGCTGCACACGAACACGCTTAGCGTGGTCACCATCCGACAGCACCGAGACAAGGCGCCGGACTACGCCGGACTGTCACCAACGGACGCCGCCGAAGCAGCAGCATTGCTCGAGCGGCTCATACCCAAAGGAGGGGACCATGTGGACCTCGGCCCTGCCCGACAACGAGTGCGAACCGCCATGGATGAAGCGTACCTGCTTACGCACAACCTGCCACGCGAGGTCCAGCACAGCATTGTCATGGCGCGCCCCAGGCCAGGCAGCTCCACACCACCGCGCCAACCAACCACAAAGGCACAGACGGCCCTGACGCTACTCAGTCGAAGCTGTCGCACGAACCAACGACACACCCGACTGACGACACTGATGAAGCAGCTCGGGCTACCAGCGCCGCCGGCACAGGACGAGACCGATGCCGCGTGGACCGCGTGGGAGTTTGGCGCGTCGAACCAGGAAGGAACTCGGTCGATGCTCCGTCGCAGCATCGCCAGCACGCCAGGCAATGGCAGCCATGGCATCTCACGAGGGAGCACGTTCCAGACCAAGCCAAGTCACCCACAGTCTATTGGCAAAGAAGTGGCGCGGATGTGGCCGAACGCAAGCACGATGGGGTCCCCTGCAACAGGTGTGGCCAGGGCGGGCCAGTGGATTGATGCGCCTGAGCAGGCGGCCCAGGCTGCACTTGCCACGCTCACAGACATCTCCAGGGACCGCGGGCGGGGAGCGAACCAGTCCAGCGCAACAGCGGCCCTGCACATGATATGCTGCACGGAACACCTCGATGAGGAGGGCGATGTGCAACTCCGAATGCGGCTCGACTTCGCCGATGTGCGTGAACGAGCCCTCAACCATCGCCACCGCTCGGAGACAGTGCTCCAAGGGCTCAAACAGTGGGCGGCCGCGCACCAGGATGATCCAGCCTCGTGCCCTGATGAATGCCTAATCAAAGAGGTAGAGGCACTTGGGTATGTGCGACTCAAGGACCGCACTACCGCATGGAGCTGGACGCGTGAGACCATCGCGGAGATCCCGATTCTCATCGAGTTTGTCGAGCGTGAGCTTGCCGCAGTTCACACAGTCTTCACCTCCCGCCACGCCATGACCGACGAACAACTGCACGCGTGGGAGGACTATGCTGCAGGAGTGCGCGACGTCGAACACATGCTGCAGCTACTCGGGTGCGTGGCACCAAAGCGATCGGCGATGATCCCGGTTGAGCATGTTCGCATGGGGGGGCCAGAGTACCACCAACTGCTGTTCGCACTAGTACAGCTGGTGTCAGCGGGTGAAGTCACACCGAATGTGCTATATACACAGGTGACCCTCCTGTACAAGCCGAACTACGCCATGAAGGAAGCGGAGCGTCAGATCGCCATCGGCTCGCTGCTTGACCTGATCGCGGGCATCCATTACAACGAGTGCCTCGCGCTCACGATAGGGAGGGCATGCGATCGTACCAACCACGGTGGCATCCCAGGGCGCAGCACTGACAGTGCGAAGGTCGCCATCTCGATAAGCGTAGACCATGCGGTGGCGTATGACATGGCACAACACCAGGACAAAGCGGATAAAACCGCGGCCTTCAACACGTACGGCATCAAGGTTAACTCCATATACATCTGGCGGTTCGGAGCCGCGTGGTGGATCGGCACGCTCACAGCAAAGATCCTCAGAATGTACACGTTCCGGGTGCAGTTTGCGAACGCGACCCCGAGAGCGACAGGAACGACCAAAAGTGGTACCGGTCAGGGCAACCAGAGCTCGCCGATGCGCCACAACTCGACTGGCTGCTGCGAAACCACCGCGGTGCGCCTGCTCCGACACGACTACCCACAGTACGCCTTCTACTTTGACGGTGACCCCCGGATCACGCGGGCGTGGGCAAAGATGGGTGGAAGGGACCCGCCACCGGTGTCCACCACACATGCTGCACTCCCGGATGGAGGGCGTCGCGAGCTGTTCCCACGGCGCCCCATTCGGCGGTCGTCGTCGGGTCGCCCGCTCGCAGGCCGTGCAGCGAGCCGTGGTCCGGCCGCCCCAATGAGCTTGTACCTAGATGACGTCAACAGCATCCACGCCGAGAACGGGGACACCCCCCTCTGGCAATCCACACTGCAGGTGGTGTCCGCGGTCGACGTCTTCATGCAGTGCATCAACAACGTCTCGAAGTTTGAGCGTGCGTCAACACGGACGGCACAAGCGCAGATGGGGAACACGCCGTGGAACATCCAGGTCACTGCAGCGGGCGCTGACGGCAGGCTGCGACGCCAGCGGATCAAACACGTCGCCAACCCAGGAGACCCGGAAGGCACCGACACTCCGGCACGAGGGGGGAGTAAGATGCTTGGAGTGGTCACCATGTTCGGCGAAGACGCGGCAGGACACAACCGCAACCACATCACCGACCTGACCCTCAAGCGCATCCACCAGCGCTTCGTGCAGAACGTTCACCGCCCCGGCGTGTCCCCGGCAGTAGCCACGGCGGCGGCTGGGCTCATACACCACGGACAGATGGCCAACACACAGACTGTCCGGCGCTCACCGCCGGGACAGGTGATGAAGTGGGACGAGGACATAGCAAGGGCGATCCTGCGGAAGCACCGGCTCGATCCGGACAGTGTGCCGGACACCACCGTGTTGTTCATCGAGCGAGAGCACGGTGGTCTCGGCGTTCCCTCCACCTACAACGCCATCCTCATCGCCACGGTGCTGACCAACCAGTCCATCAACAACGACAAGCTCGACCCAGTGAGGGGATTGTATAGGCATGCGGTGACGGCGACGCACCCCAGCTTCAGGAGGCCAGGCAAGCCCCCACGCAGCGGCTACAGCTCATTCGTCGAGAATGGAGCACTGTGGTATCATGCCAACGGCATCACCACCCACCGGCGCCCCCCGCGAGCCCTCCAGCTACGAGACCTCGCGTTCGATCACGCCCGTGACACCCGTCCTGTGGCTCCCTCAGCGGTGGCTGGCCCTCGAATGACGGATGACGACTACCGAAAGCGGTGTGACATGGCCATGGCACAGCCAGGTATCCTGTACTACGTCCTGACGGACACAGAGGCGACAGCACGATGTGTACGCATGACACCCGATGGAGTGGACCGCAGCGTCGACTACATCATGCGTCACAGCGACGAGCCGGCCGTGCGCGCAAGCACGGTCATGTGCACCCGCAGCTTTGCAACGGCGGTGGCGGCATGCTCGCGGCACCAGCGACCAACCACAATCGTAGCACTGTCTGAAGCCTCGCTGCGAACCGACAACCACGTGATGTGTGATCTGACCACTGACCACGAGGCAAGGCAACTGACCCCAGCTGGACTCAAGGTGGCGAGGCAGAAAGAAACAGTATTGCTCGACGTGCCAGCGCTCCCGTTGACCGACACCCGCCACATCCTCGGTGTGGTGAACACCGCAGCCCACCCTGAGGCACACAGCGCTGGGGGAACGGTGATGGGCCCGTTCATGAACATGACAGCAGCGGCGGTGGACCGCCTCCACCGCCAGTTTCAGCAATGGCATGGGAAGATGATGAACACTGAGAGGCGACAGGAGTTTCCCTTGATGCCGTTGAGCATGCCTATGACCGCCTTGAAAGGAGCGCGGTATGTCCTGGCTACAGATGGCGGAACCCACGATGGGCCTGACCCGACGGAATCGCCCACCGCAGCAGCTGTCCTGCATCGCCAGCGTGCTGCACACGATGCGCCTCTACACATGCCACCGGACACACTCGAGCCGGTGCGCCATCACGCAGATGTTCTGCACCGCCTGCTTACCCAACGGCCTGACAACCAGTACTACCTGTGGGTGCACCTGCCAGAGCAGTCGATACTGGCAGAGGACAACACACCGTTGACGTGGAAGGTGCCGAACTGGCACCTGTGCGCTGCCCAATGCCCGCCAAAGAAAGCCCAGCAAGGGGCCCGCACAGTCAGACTCGACCTGCTCTGCTTCCGTGATGGCACCGGCGCCTCGGAGGATGGCGAGGGGAGTGTGACTCCCATAGGACGGCTGGAGTTCATTGACCTCCTGCAGGCCACACATGGTCACCTAGAGCGGGTGCACGCCAGCCGACACCCATTGCTTGACCTGTCAAAGGCCACGCCTAAGACACCGCACCCGCGATTGACCGTCAACGTGGCCGCGACTACCTCTCGGTCGAGCACGCTGTGGCACCCTGCGACGATGGTGCCGGTGGCCGTGCAAGACGATGGCATGCTCCACAGTGAGCTGTCCGATGTACCAGACGCGCTCCGAGACCCGGAGCGTGCACTCCGCAAAGCAATGCAGCAGCTTCAACGATGCTACCAGATCCATGGGTCCGCGGAGATCAGACGCTGGTTCACCGATGGGCCGATGGCACAACACATGTCTGGTACAGTATGGGCCGCAGTCGCAGTGGACAGCCCCACGTTCCCGTTGACCTTCAGAAGCGCGCACTTTGCCCTGCAATGGCACAGCATGACTGCACACAGTGAAGACCTGCTGGAACCGCGCTTGGACGACCATCGTGGACCAGACTGCTACTGCACCATCTTCGGGGACGACGCGGAGTGTAGCAACGACGACCACCACAGTCAGATGAACATGGATCGACGTCGACAAGCTCAACAGGAGGCAACCGCCGCCGACGACAGCCTGTGCGTAGAACAGACAGCCAGATGGATCTGCGATTGCGGCCATGGTGAGCCAACCCTGATGGCGCTTCAGGTTCACGTTGCGAACGCACCGCCTGGTGAATGGCATCGCCGTTCGTTAGACCTTTACACCGCCTCTGGGGCAGCGTGGGTGCTGTACGACACCATAACCCGCCGTGTCGTCGAGGCAGGGCTGGTGCGAGTGCCGAATGTCGGCGACGAGGACAGCGACAGCACCCGCGGTGAACACCACGGTGCGGCAGCGGGCGTGCTCAATGCCATCGCAAAGCTGCCCCAGGACGCTACGGTGACACTGTGGGCGGACAACAAAGGCATGCTCGATAGACTCGACTCCTGGGCCAATTGGAAGGAGCACGTCACGGCCCGAACACAGGCCAAGATGAGCCACTCAGCGGCAACCAACTGCCTCTACACCGTCATTGAGAGTGCAGCGCTCCACTTCTCCGACGGCTGGCTTACATGGTCCTGGGACGGCTGCGAGCACGATGTAGCAGGGGTAGCCCGGACCACTGTGCAGTTGACCAACCGACTCGCCGACTTTGGCGCGACGGTTAGTGCGATGTATGCCCACAACGACCCCCTCGCGCACTGTGCCGAGCTCAACGAGTTATCGCCGATGGATGTGCCGGAACACTACCTGTGCATACGGGGGTGCCCGGTGCTGTCCAAAGTTGCCCCTAGACTGAAGCAGCTCGTCAGCACACGCAATGTGGGGCGGGCACTAGGGACCACCAGCCAAGCGCCCGCCCACATGCGACTCACGGAGGCATTCATGGACGGTACAGCGAACCCGAACGCCACGGCCCGCGTCCGGACCCTGGTCAGACCGTACGTCCGGGACTACCTGGACCGCGTGCTGTTGGCGGCGCACCCCACGGAATGGGCCAATTTACGGCACCACGCAGAAGGCTTGACAGCAACGGCTGGCAAGGAGCTCCTCCTGAACCTCCAGCGCGCCGCCTTCAACTGCCCGCACTGCGATCACCAATGGGATCGACCCATGTCACTGCAAGACCACGTGCAATACGACTGCCTACACTTCGGGCCGCACAGGGCTCAGGCAGCGCTGGCGAGATCTGCACTGCTTGCTGGAGTAGGGAGGGCTTTGTGGTATGATCAGGCCTGTAGACACCGACTGCAGACGGCCCAACGGCGGCGCTGCAGGGGTGGCACTGGAGCCTTTGCGAGCCACGGCCGAGACCTACCACCGGGCTGCAAATGGTCGGATGATGGTCGCCGGGTGCAAGCCACAGATGGGCACGGCACACCACTGGAGGCCGACGTGGACTGGCTAGACTGGCTGCACGCCCTCCTCCCCGAAGACGTCAACATCTCCGGCAAGGACTTCCTCATCGAGGCGGCAACAATAGCAGCACAAATGTCAGCCCCAGACGGAGAACAGCCCCAGGCTGACCGGTACGTGCTGCATCCCCTGATGCATTGGTGGATGGGGTGCCAACTGAAGACGCAATGGGACTGGACCACGCCTCCGCAGCACCAGCCACTCGCACACCACCCGACGCCGTGGATGCCCCGACTGCGGGGGATGCCTGGAGTCGTTGCAGAAGCCCTGCGGCTCAAAATGGACCTCAGCCAATACCAGAGCAATGCAGTATCTGTGGGGATCATCCACGGCTCGCCAAGTGAAGTGCGACGTCGAATGGCCGCTATGAGAGAGACGCTGCAAGGACGGTCAGCGGTGGTGATAGTGGTGCACGACCAGACCGAGCTGTCGGACGTGGCCTGTTACAGCAGCATGGCATCAGCTCTGCCCATCACGGTCATGGCCACTTTCCCGGCGGGGACGTACTGGACCCGTACACTTCGACCGAACAAGTTGGACGAGCCCGACGAAGATGACAATCACGACGATGGCAACGACAACACCAGCGCCGACAGCACCCCCCTTGCCACGAAGAAGCGCGAGAGACGATGGCCGATGCCGGGATGCCCGCTCCGCGACCCAAGGAGCCCCGCCGATGCAGCGCAACACGCTGCCTCAATGCTGTGGTATGCCGGCTGCGCCGATGGCGCGGCGGCAATCCCGGAAGTAACCCGGAAGGACATTCGAGAACTGGCGTATGTGCTCGCGGGATCAAACCCGACATCGACCATCGCAGGCCCCAAGGCGGAGTGGAAGCTCTACGAAGGTGGCAACGCCAAACCGGTGGGTGCCCACAAGCTCAGCCTCCAAGACCTGCCCCAGCAGCAACCGTGCGACCCCCGCACACCAGGTCTCCACGCAGACTGGACACTGCCCTGCACATCACCACGACCAGCGAGTGCCACCGATGACGAAGCGTGGGACAGACTATGCCAGGCGCGATCTCCACGACACAGTGGCACCATGAGCAAGGTGCCGCGTGGTGCTGTCCCAACAAATGTGCACGAGCTGCTGAAGATGACCGGCCTAACGGAGGCCGCGGCCAACCACACCGCACTGCAGCTTGCGGCGTGTGATGCCACCAACGCAGCAACCCTGGACGCGTGTCACCACCGGAGAGTTCAGCACCTGCTGGCGATCGCTGGTTGTCCGTGCACCGGCGGCGTTGATGATGACGAACACGAGGTGCAGGCGTGCCCACGGTGCAACAACACTGTCAGCCGAACGTTCCGCGACACCGTGCGACCAGGACACCGCCAATCCGACCCCGAACATGAACCACAATGCTTCATGTGCTACCACAAAGGACTGACCCCGGTACAGCTCCTGCAGCAACTGCGTGGTTTGAGCAGTGACAGTGAGCCCACCCAACACTCGGACCCCGACGGTGGAAGAACTGTGGGGTCAAAAGGCGCCCGGCCCGGCCCCACGACACGCCACAGTCGCGACTTTCCTGTGCGCCCGGGTGCTCGACTGGTGCGTAACCAGAATCGTGGAGAGCACGTGGTGGTGACAGGCCACCGCCCCCATCACCGCACGAGAACCACGGGCAAACCGAACTCTTTCTACTGGGTGTGCCCGACGATGCCGCTCATGTCACCTGCCGATGCGGATCGCCACATGAGCCGGAGGACGCTAGGCCCCGCATCAGCGTGCTGCATGACTGCTTGGGAGGTGCCGGTGCAGAAATTTCTCGCCGAGCCCACGCCCGAAGCTGCGTCGTTGCAGGCACGTAGAATCGCCGCGATGGACACCGGTGACGCCGAGGATGATGCATCAGCCAGCTCCCTGCCCGACGACGGCACGGCGACCACTGCACCAGCAGCGGGTCGTGAGGACCACACCCGCGCGGCCCTGACGACCTGGGCTGCCCCGCCTCCGGGCGAGACATCGAACCGTGGTAGGAACCGCGGACGAACCCGACCGAGGGAGACCCGCGAGGCGACTGCGAGGCTCTGTGGCGAAGCCGAGGGACACAGCAACGGGAACTGACTGCGCCGGCACTGACGCCGTCACCGAGCTCGAGCCCCACCACCACCGGGACGACGACGCCACCCAGCCCGGCACCAAGCCCCCCCCCCCCCCCC
>Ga0209712_10002552_pt1 | contig 14923 bp, 10 predicted proteins | sample ArcOceMetagenome_FD_187443 | JGI IMG/M metagenome (GOLD analysis project Ga0209712, IMG submission 187443) | Marine eukaryotic phytoplankton communities from Arctic Ocean - Arctic Ocean - Greenland ARC118M Metagenome (SPAdes) (version 2) | ecosystem: Environmental > Aquatic > Marine > Oceanic...
TACAACCAAGCAGAACAAAACGTCTTCAAAAAAAAATGTATTTAGGTGAGTGGGCTATCTTAGGCTTTGAGTTTAGCTTTGTGTTAACCGAAGCATCAGAAGAACAATATGAACAATTTTTTAATAGTCTTGAAGCACTAGTCAATACCGAAGAGCTTTATATCAGTCTTGAAAACGATAATGAGTCATTCCAAGGCTCTGTGACATCCGCAGAACGTTATGGCAACACCACAGAAGAAAACAGAACCGCTGTTGAAGCGCTCCTGAATAATAATGCTATCGTCAGTGAAGTAAACGTAGGTGTTTTAGTGGATGCTTTTTACGAAATGTAACCAATCTTAGATTGACATAACTCAATGTCAAACTATGCCCCCTACACTTTTCAAAAACGACAGAGTAAAAAACACCCATTTACGATCCACAAACATTGTGATGGGTGTGATATCAACCAGCTATCAATCTCCTACGCAACCTTGTGCACCTTTTGCATCAAAAATAAATTCATTCATGCGGCAACTTATTATAAATATTAGTCAAAAAGTACTCAGAGAAATAAAAGGGAGCAGCGAACCCGATCCTGCAGCAGTCTATCCCATGTCATTTTTTTACAGTAACATCTAAAATTAAGGTAAATGTGTCCGTTTTCTTTACAATCAGCTGATGCTCCACCTTACCATAAAAATTTAAACTCATACAAAACAGAAACATAAAATTATGGCTCGACAATTGCTTTCCAAACAATATTGAAACGAAATCGTATTGAAATCAAGCTTGATTTCTAAAAACTAACAATCTAAGGAAAGTAAAATGGCAGTACGTAGTCTACTTAAAACAATATTAGCGGTTACAACAATATGTTTGTCACTTGGTGCATCAGCGAATTTGATTTTTGATTTTGAAAATAACCTCGGAGATAATAAGCATAAGAGAATTTATAATCTTAATGGTATTGTGTTAACCGTTACGGCTTTTGATGCTGATGAAAAAAATCCTAAGCAGAAAGTTGATAGGAGTGCTCTAGGACTTGGCGTTAATGGTAACCCTAAATCAGGTCAGATAGGTAACAATGAGTATTTAGTATTTACCTTCGATGAAATATTTTATGGTCATCTTAATATTACATTTGGCAATTGGAATAGAGGTGACGTCGCTAAAATCACCTCGAATGATGATGCAACCTCAAGGTTTCGCAGAAACAATGGTATATTCACTTCTGACTACGCTGCAGTCAGTAGCTTTAGAGTTGAGGGAACAGGTAAGAATGCGTTCAGAGTTGCCAATATAGAGTTGGTGCCTGAACCATCAGCACTGGCGATACTAGGTTTAGGTCTACTTGGTTTAGGCGCGCGCCGCTTAAAAAAAGCTAATATTGCTTGTTGCTAGTGAGAGTTTAAGGAATATAGCCATTTTATGCTGCTCTTTTCCAAACAACTAAAATTATCAACGCCTAAATGCATCTTAAAAACAAGGTGTTTTTTTTTGCCACCTAAAACTCTAGGTGAGAAAAACAGTATTATACATGGAAAACATAAAGTCAGGCTTGCGCAATAATAAAAAGTGTATAACGGAATATAAAAAAAATAATACTATTAAACATCAAGGTGTCTGATACAAATGGAAACGGAATTAATAAAGGAACTGCACCTCTACCACAGATCTGGGTATTTTATTATTCAATGTAATGATGACTGCTCAATGAGCAGTCATTAAACTCAATGCTCTCGGTGTGCATATATCTCTGTGATTAAATTCATGATTGCTTTTAACTGGTATCACGAGACAATCGGCTCAAAAATTATACCGCAGCCCAACAGTAGCCGTGGTCACTGTTAAGTTATCTTGCCCCTTAATATATTCTATCTCAGCGCGAACCATAGTCCGGGCACCGACAAAATAATCATAACCTAAACCAATAACCCCAGCGACACCACTTTCGTCATAATCACAGATTGTCGCGGCACCAAAATCAGCAATGGCCATTACATTGGCTTCGCCAAATTCGCATTCCCTCACGCCCACTAAAAGTTGCTGGCCACGAATATCGGTTTTTAGCACACCTAATCGATAAAATAACTCTCCAGTTGGACTAGACGCTTTACCAAGAAAAGCCAAAAACAAAGCATCGCCTTGTTGAACATTTTCAGCATTGGTAATATCTGTGGCGGTCGGTAAATCAGTCGAGTACAAAGTGTTATGGATCAATTTTTGGTAACCCGCTTCAACATACCACTGTGGGTCAAATTGATAACCAAAAGCCATTTTATAACCAAGGTTTTTGTCGGGTTTTTCAATAAATTTGATATCTGAATAACCCACTGAAAATACAGTATAAAGATTATTAGCCGCTAATGTTTGTGCACTCACTATCCAACTTAAAACCAATATGCCTATCTGCTTTTTTAACACGCTTAAATTCCATATGACTTACTATTAATAATACAATACTACATCCATACTCTGCTGCAATAGTGTGCGAACTTATATCTTGATACGGTTGTGTAATAACTCCCATCTTACATAACCAATTTATGGTTAACTTATGGATAGATTTTCCCTTAATCGCAGATGACAAATTGCGATCCTCTTTGACCCTGTTTAGTATGAACATCACTGGATATAAATATGGAGTGCCTTTTGTTAAACCACATTTTATTTAAAATCTTAACTATCAGCTTATTGGTTAGCGCATGTGCTAGTCATACCCCGCCAATCATGACAGATGAAAAATTTGATTCTCGGTTAACTGATAAAGGGCAAACTGAATTTGTTTATGGTATTTCTTGGAAGAATACATCTCAGGAATCGTTACTCCGCGATGGTCGTACCAAAATAAAGCGACCTAAAACTGACGAGCGTTTTTTGCAAGAAAGGCCCAATAGATTAGCCATGCAAGCCAACAACCAAACCAAACTTGACTTGGAAGATCAGGCCGCTCAAGGCTTAAAACAAAGATTAGTAAAAGAGCAGCTTTGTGCTGAAGGATATGAGATCAGTAATGTGTTCTGGAAAGCCGAAAGTATTCGCTTACTCGGATATTGTTTTTAGTTTATACCCATATCAACTCAAGATGCGCGTTTCAGACATCTTGAGTTGATATGGGTATAATAGCCCCAATCTGGGCAATAGACCGAATAAAGTAAGGACAAATAATGAAAAGTATTAAAACTCGCGCAGCGGTTGCTTGGGCTGCTGGTGAACCACTAAAAATTGAAGAAGTTGATTTAGCACCACCACAAAAAGGTGAAGTGTTAGTCAGAATAGTTGCTACCGGCGTGTGTCATACTGATGCATATACATTATCTGGTGATGATCCAGAGGGATTATTCCCCGCTATTTTAGGCCATGAAGGCGCGGGTATTGTTGAAGCAATTGGCGAAGGTGTGACACTGGTTGAAGTAGGTGATCATGTTATTCCTTTGTACACGCCCGAATGTGGAAAGTGTAAGTTCTGCCTATCAGGAAAAACTAATTTGTGTCAGGCAATACGCAGCACACAAGGCAAAGGCGTGATGCCCGACGGCACCAGTCGGTTTTCTATTAAAGGACAACCAATTTATCATTATATGGGTACCTCTACTTTCGCTGAACATACCGTAATACCTGAAATTGCTTTAGCAAAAATCCCAAAAGACGCACCACTAGAAAAGGTGTGTTTGCTAGGTTGTGGTGTCACAACCGGTATGGGCGCGGTGACCAACACTGCAAAAGTAAAAGTAGGTGATACGGTTGCGGTATTTGGTTTAGGCGGCATTGGACTTTCGGTGATAATAGGCGCAAAAATGGCCAATGCAGGACGCATTATTGCTATCGACATCAATGAAGGTAAATTCGAAATCGCCAAACAATTAGGGGCGACAGATGTTATTAATCCTAAAGACTACGACAAACCGATCCAAGAGGTCATAGTCGATATGACAGAGGGTGGTGTGGATTTCTCCTTTGAATGTATCGGTAACGTTGACGTGATGCGCTCGGCATTAGAGTGTTGTCATAAAGGCTGGGGAGAATCCATTATTATAGGTGTAGCAGGTGCGGGACAAGAAATATCCACTCGGCCGTTCCAACTAGTTACAGGAAGAGTCTGGCGTGGCAGCGCTTTTGGTGGAGTAAAAGGTCGTAGCCAATTACCCGATTACGTGCAGCGTTATATGGACGGTGAATTTGAATTAGACACATTTATTACTCACACCATGCCATTAGAAGATATTAATTCTGCTTTTGATTTGATGCATGAGGGCAAGTCTATTCGTACAGTGGTGCATTTCTAATGACAGTTGCAACCAAAGGTGCAAGCGGATTAGCTGAACTCAGTGCTAATAAGTGTTTTGGTGGTTGGCAAAAACGCTACAGCCACAAATCAGCTGTACTCAAATGCGAAATGCAGTTTAGCGTATTTATTCCACCGATTGTCAACCAAGACGAAAAGTTACCTGCGCTTTATTGGTTGAGTGGCCTGACATGCACTGATGAAAACTTTTCTGCAAAAGCTGGGGCGCAAAGGATAGCGGCTGAACTAGGTATCATGCTGATTATGCCTGATACCAGTCCTCGTGGCGATAACGTACCTGATGCTGCAGATGCGGCATACGATTTAGGCTTAGGAGCAGGATTTTACCTCAATGCCACCCAAGAACCTTGGCATGAGCATTATCAAATGTACGACTACATTGTTGAAGAGTTACCCGCCCTGATTAATAAAGAATTTAATGTCAAAGCTAAATCTGCAATAGCCGGACATTCAATGGGTGGGCATGGCGCGCTCATCATTGCATTAGCCAATATGAAGCAATATTGCTCTGTATCTGCCTTCGCGCCTATTGTTAATCCCGCGGATTGCCAATGGGGTCAAAAAGCCTTTAACCACTATTTGGGTGATAACCAGAGCGACTGGGAAGCTTACGATAGCTGTGCATTGATGCGTCAACAAGGAAAATTCCTGCATATTCCAATGTTAGTAGATCAAGGCCTAGATGATAATTTTTATCATACTCAGAAACTCACTAAACCATTAGAAAGAGTAGCATTAGAAATAGGGTACAAAGCCGAATTTCGTTACCATGCTGGTTATGATCACAGTTATTTTTTTGTTGCTAGCTTTATTGAAGATCACTTGAGATTTCATGGGAAATATCTGCTTGAATAATATCACACACACGATGCGCTAGCCTCTTTGTAAACACAGTACAGCATGCTAGAAACCCATTAACAACAAAAAATTAAGGGATTAAAGCACCCGGTCTGACAACCAAGCTAGCATCCCATTTATATTTCTTTACTGGGTGTAGTATTGCAACTCACTGTACCCGCCTTGTGTAAAGAATGAGTGCCCATAAAATCAAAGCCAATAAGATTAACGCATAACAGGCTTGTTATGCGTTCTCAAGTGCCGTCAAATTTGCTGACCTTCAAACCTGTAAGCGTTCATTATGATGTTAAGTTTTTATGCAATCATTGCCACTTGCATGTCCGCCCACGTATTAGCCCGTTAATCCCGCATATTTGACTTGAATACATGCTCAACCCTGCTTTTGTAGCAACACGCTTGGCTTGACAGGCAATCAATTATGATTATTCAGGTAGCACTAATGTTTGCCCAATAATGGTTGCATCATTAACCATAAACGGCTCGGGCATGAATATTTCATCTCGAGGTTTTATGTCGGTAAAACGCTCAAAAAGATCAAATGCGGTTTCAAACACTTTTAAGGATACCTCACCATTGTCAACAATGGATATGTCTAAATTTAACTCTTCCAATGGTGATGCCATGATGTACTTAAAGAAAAATCCATTGTTATAGGTGTTTTCAATCGGTACACCATGTTTAGTAAAAACTTGTCCATTAACTGACAGTTTCTTTACTTCTAGATGTTGAAAAGTGGCAAGTTGAATTAAGTTTAATGGCCGCTTGGGAGTAATAACCAAAGAAATGTGGCGCTGAATTCCATCAACAATATTTTTTGTGATGGATATCTCTGCTGCTGCTAGTGGTAAGACTAAAGTTTGTTGATAATGCCTGACTTGGCTTCGGCTTGTATGAGGATATAGTGCGTATCGCCAAGGCAACAAAGATGGTTGTTTGCTAAAAAATGGTTGAGTAAAATCATCTAATGTTCTGTTACTACTGGTCCAGTAAGCACTTTTATTATCATTATCAACAATATAATTAATACTATTAGGCTTTTTACGATCTGGGCTATAGCCTGACTCAAATATTGATATCACCATGAACCCAGCGGACAACAACAGCATTAAATTTCTGAGGTGACTCACCTCTGAGGTTTTGAGTAACATTGGTGCGACAATGACCACTAACAAGCAAGTAAATACTGTGCCAATAGCCATAGCATTTAAACCCAAACCCACTATAAGGGCTAAAATAAAGGGTGACAACAACATGATAATGGGTAAGGCGAGGATCATGGTTAATAGAGAAATGATGCGCTTGTTAGGGCCATCATTACCATAAAAAACCAACAGGTAAAGTCCCGTTAAAGCAAAGAAAACTGGCATCACTAAAAAACCCGCACCAGGCAGTGCAATAGCAATAGCAAGATTCATCAACAACCATAAAATAATCGCCGAGATATAGTGGCTTGCAGACGTACAGTGTTTTTTGAAACACTGATAAATTACGAGCGTCGTCGCGACAATAAAACTAATAAAAGAAGCAATGATCCAATAACCATTGTAAGTGAAATTTTGAGGGATATCGGCATATTGTGGAAACAACCACAACAAAACCTGCCAACCGAAATAACCAATTGCCGCAGCTGTTGTCAATGACAGTATAAGCGGCACAAAACTCACATATATGGCTTTTACCGATACACCTTTTCGCTTAAGCGCCACGTACGTAACAGGTAACAATAATAGAAAAGCGATTACTGTCATGCCAAGTACCCAAGAAAAGGGATAGTTCACCATGCCTATCCCAGGGAAATTAAAGTAAACCAGATCGGTATCAGATCTAAGCTGGTTAAGATCTGCATTTGAAAAATAGTCTAACAATGCAACTAGATATTCAGCTTGATGATTGAGACTTTCTCTGTCTAACCTTTGAAACGAGTCTTGCTGGGTATGATAATCAAAATGATCATCGATAAAGGCAAAGTTGTAACCTTGGATATCAGCGTCTTCTCTAAAGATGGTTAAATCTGTATCGTTTGGAAGCAACTTATAAATGCTATACATTAATGAATTTGCAGCTGGATGTTTAAGGTTCGCTTTGCTGAAGGCTTCAACCAAACGGGCATTTCCCCCGTTGGTTTCTAATATCATATAGCTTGGGCCACCTGAGCCTCTGGCTTCAAAGTTAAGCGCAATCTTTATATTGCTTGCCCATGGATGGAAATTAACAAAGGCCTGCGCGCCCAACAACCCAAGTTCCTCGCCATCAGTTAATAAAATAATGATGTCGTTCTGTGGTGTCTCACCACTAGCAAGGAAGGTCCGAACCCCCTCTAATATAGTCACAACACCACTGCCCGCATCACTGGCACCTAATGATGAATGCAACCCAGAATCGTAATGTGACATTAAAACCAGCGCATTATCCGCAGACTTCCCTGGGATTTTGGCAACAATATTTTTGCTTTTACCCGCATTGTAATAATACCGAGAGTGAGTAGCCATTTGTTCAAATATGTTGACTTCAATACCCATTTCTTTTATTTCGTCGACCAAGTATTGACGTACATTGCCGTGGGCTTGACTACCCAAAAAATGTGGTTTTTCGCTGATTATCTTTAAGTGATTCAGTGCATTTTGTTGAGAAAACTGCTTATCGCCGCCATCAGTATAAGCGACAGCTGAAGGGGAAAGTGATGCAAACCCCCAATAAATTGCCAAGGCAACTATCACCATAGGCAATAGTTTTAAAAGACTATCCAATTTAATATGTTGCTGCGGGTCAATTTTTGCCATTTTATTCCATTGGTTTGTCTATCACTCACAAAAAAAGATATGTTTTTCAGACTGATATAATATAACCGTAACATCCTCGTGACTTCGAGGTGTAAAATAACTACCTATGTAAATAGACTACTTTGAGTTTTATTGCAGGTATTAAAACTTAAAGTAATGCCAGTATTAGAATAGCCTGGTAACGTTCGCGTGAATCAGATACTTTCAGATAACATTTACCTTAAAAGTAATATTCTAAATTAAGTTGGATGTAATCGTCTCTGCGCAAAAGATAACTAGGGTCTGCGGGCTCGTCGCTAGAAAACATCCACGCATCGAATCGCCATTTCCAATTGTCGTTTATGCGACTAGACGCTTCAATAAAGCCCGATCTAACATTTGAGTAGTCAAGATCTTGCACCATGCCTATCAATATTTCAGTACCGTCAATGTCGTTAAATACCAGCCGACTGCCGACCATCAAATCATTTTGAGCAACAACATTACTCAAATCTTCTCGATTATCATATTGATATTCCATTAACCAATTGACATCGTAGGCACTATCAAACAAACCTACAAAAGAATATTCAAAGCCTCCCACAAAAGCAGTGAAGTCTTGTTCCATGACATTACGATGAATACCTTCAAACTTGATTGTCCAGCCGCCCAACAAGGCCAAAACATCGATTCCTGCTTGTTGAATTTGAGGATAAAATGGACGCAAACTTGGTTCTAATAATTCATTAGTAGTAAGGACAAAATCTGGCTCTCTGGAGGTACCGTCAAAATAGGATAGACCCACTTCCCAGTCACCTAATGTATGTTGCCATCTGATAGCCCAATCAATATTTTTTTCCTCATCTTCAGACTCATAGATTGGATTATCAGTATCCACGGCTAATGGTGCTCTTAAACGGCCATCATCGCCAGAAAAAGTGCGTTCTCGAAAATACGGCAACACAAACACAGTGGTGTTACCCCAGTCTTTAAACAGAGAAAACGCCACCATGGGTTGACCTAACTTATCTTCACCATCAATGCTTTCAACGTCATCAGTTTGATTAATAATATCCACTAAATGTAATGACTCAGTTTGCCCCCAGAATACTTTACTTATACCTGTCTGAACTTCCCATTCTTCACCGCTATGTATCCACTTCAACTCGCGGATATCTCCATGGGTACGTGCATCATCTTGTTGGTCAAAACGGTAAAAACCTTTAAATAATAAACTGTCATTACCATCATTAAACGAGGTATACAGTTCGGGGGCAAAATATACCGACAAATTGGCTCTCTCCTGCTGTGGATAAAGCGCATCTTGGAAAAAGTAACGTTGCTCAAGGGCTGCGCTACCTGAGTATTCAACTTCTGCCAACACTAATGTTGGCAGAAAAACGAGAAGTGAAATCAAGTTCTTCAATTTTGGTCCTTTAAAAGCCTAACTAAAGCTTCATTTTGATGATAATTTTAGTATCTGTTATCGAACATTTTTCAACGTGCCTTTATTAAAATCACGATCCGTTAACCCGGTATTAAAATCTAATTGATGAGTAACTAGTTCAGTGCTCTTACCATTTTGTTCATTGTACATTTCAACACGCAAGGCGCGCCAATACTTGTTTAAATATAGGGTGAAGTCGTAATTAACTAGCGTCTTGAGTAGGCTACCTTTACGATCATAAAACTCAATTTTTAGTGCTCTGTAGTACTTTTTATCAACCCAAATTATTTGTTTTGAATAACCTGAATCTTTATCCGTAGGCACTTGCTCCAGCACAAAACTGTCTTGGTCTTCAAAGGTTTCGTCACGTAAAACCTTAAATTCATATTTTTCGATTTCAAACGAACTCATATCTTCAAATGCAAACTCACTCCCCATAAAAGGACCAGACTTATTTCGAGAACGTATCCTTTTTACCTTACTCAATTTAGGCAGGTACATCCATTGATCGTCTGGTTTGGTGGCATGGGAAAAGTTTAAAAATACAGTGCCTTTTACATCTAACGGTTGTTCAAAAATAGTTAATCCTTTATCTCCGTCATCAGTGATTTCCAAGGATTTTAAGCGCATTTTACGTTCAACTTCATCCCCTTGAGCGTTACGTAAAATCATACTCATATCGCCGGTACTGTCGCCCCACCCCATGTCTCTTAACTTGCGCTCTTTAGCGATAGCAAGACCTTGATCTTGGGCTGATTGAGCATAACACCCCAACGAATATGTCATTAGTGTAAAAACTAAAGCTATTTTTGTCACTGATGAAAGAAGATATTTACTCATGGATAAGCTCCTGTTGAATATTGTCTCTATCAAAGGCCATTAAAAATGGCGGTAAGAATAAAAAATCGACAGCCAAGGCAACCACTATAATGATGCCAGTTAACATGCCCATATCTGAATTTAAAGCGAATGGTGACAGCATCAGTATTGAAAATCCAGTTGCAAGAACTAAGGTGGTTATACATAACGCCTTACCCACACTGGCAAATGTATAGCGTACACTTTGTTCAGCGTCATTGCCGTTAAGCCTAGCATGTCGATATTTGCTTAGAAAATGTACCGTGTCATCCACGATAATTCCCAATGTCATGCTCAGTACAATGGATAAACCAAGATTGACTTCACCAGAGTATATGCCCCAAATGCCGAAACCGATGCCAGCGGGTAATAAATTGGGTAACAAACTGATTACCCCCATTTTAAAAGATTTAAGAGCGAAGATCAAAAGACCAGATATCAGTAAAAGTGCAACCAATGTGCCCTTTAACATACTAGCCATATTAGTCTCACCTATGTGCGCAAACATTAAACTCGGGCTGGCTACAGTGAGTTTTAAACTGGGCGCGTTTAATTTAAACCATTTTTGCGCTCTACTTTCAAGTGCAGTTAGTTCTTTACTTCCGACATTTTTGACCATGGTCATGACACGCGTTGCTGACTTACTCATGTCCATCTGATTGGTTAAATCCAACCCATAAGGCAACGACATTTCATATAGTAGTAAATATTGGGCAGCTAACTCTCTATCGGCTGGCAACAGATAATAGTTTGGATCATCGCTATGCATATTTTTATTCAAGCGTTTGAAGGTATCGGTGATGGTAGAAACATGATCGATTTCAGGTTGTGTTCTGAGCCATTGACTAAAGGCTTCAATTTTTTGCAGCGTTTGCGGTTTATTAATACCTGAATCTTCGTTGCTGAAAATCGAAAAGTCCAAATTCGCCATACCACTTAGGTGTTCTTGTTGAAAATCTGTAGACTGCCTAAAGTCGGTACTTTTATCAAAATAGGCGGTAGGCACATCATTTAAATGGTTTTTAAAAGAGAATCCAATGGCTACAACAGTGACCACTAAAGTAAAAGGCAAAATACGCTTATGGTGAGTAATAACCCACTCACCAAACCTTTCTGTATATCCCAACTTGGTACCGGATATTTGTTTGGGTAATTGTTTAATGGGTAAAACCATAATGAGTGCGGGTAAAATAGTTAACGAAAAAACACAGGCAAAAATGACACCTACTGCCGTTAAATTACCCAGGTCAGCTAAAATAGGCACCGCAGCAAAATTGAGGGTTAAAAAACCCACACCTGTAGTTGCACTAGTAATAAAAATAGGAGCTTTATTAAGCGAAAGACTGTATTTCAATGCCGTTTTTTTATCTTTACCTTGGCGCATTCCATACAACATAGTTGATATCACATGTATACAATCAGCAACAGCGAGTGTCATGACCATAGTGGGTACATTCACTGTTGCTGTGCTCATAAACATACCAAACCAACCTGCCACTCCTAAAGTAGCAGCAATACTCGACGCTATCACCACAACAGTCGAAAATGTGCCTACGGCTGTTCTTAACAGTAACCACATTATGATGACAACGGTTAAAAACATAAGGGGTACAATAGTAGAAAAATCTCGTTTGGCAAACGTGGCAAAGGAGTAGTTCATTAATACTACCCCAGTATGATAAAAATCATGTTCGGGGTATTTAGCTTTATATTTTTCAGTTAAAGCTTTAACAGATTCTGTCACTCTATTAACTTCAGCCGTCTGGTCTCCATCGGGCAGGTTAACCGAAACATTTATAATAGTCACATCACCCTTGGCCGAGATAAGTCGATTGATCAGATTAGGTTCGTTCAAAGCGACGTTACGAATATAATCTAACCTTTCCTGGTCAAGCTCAGCCAAATCGTAGACAAGATCTTCAACAATCATGTCATCATCTTCAGCCCAGGTATGTTGAAAATTCGTGAGGGAATCAATACGAATAGATAAAGGTGTTTGTTGGGCATCGTCAGTCATCTCATGTATTAAAGACAGGGTTTTCAGATTAAATACAGTGCCTGATTTAGGAGCAATCACAATGCTCGCTCCGTCATTCTTACTAAAGGTCCTTTGCATCTCCTCAAATGCCATTCTCTGGGGGTTTGAATCCTCAAAAAATACTTTGTAATCGCCCCGAAAATAAAGGTTCTTTGCACCCAAAGCAGTCGCAATGATAAGCAAAAATCCGATAATAAGAACCGTCTTAGGACGATTAACTGAAAAGTCTAACCAAGTACTATTCACTTAGTTCTCCAAGTGTTGAAATTTACAGTTTGTAAGGGCAGATTAATCGACACAAATCGTACTACACAAGTATAGAACCTAATTTATATTCTTATTTTCTATTAAAAGTCGTGATAACCAATTATATCTTTTTTACCAACAGAACACGTTTTAACATCGTTTTTAGATATCATATTGAGTATTACGACTATTTATTAAATAGTCTATTTAGTCAAAAAAAACTCAATAAAGACCACATATATCAATCAAAATCGTCATATTCCAATCAAAAAATCAGTATTTTTTGATCTGATTAAAATTTATTTTTTTTAATCATACCATTGAAAAATATCTATATTTCATGTTTTAGAAATGTATTTAATGGGCAAATTATGAACAAACATACTAAAGAATTTTGATCTTTTTATGGAAACCAGTATTATAAATAACAACTGGTCAGATGAGCGGATGAGATAAAATGAGTATTAGAACAAGTCTTAAAAAAGTATTACCCCCTATTTCAATTACTGAGCAAGAAGCGTTAGAAGCGGGTGATGTGTGGTTAGAAGCGTCTATCTATCAGGGCAAACCTGACATGCACGCATTACGAAGCATACCTACTGCTAAGCTTAGCGCTGAAGAACAGGCCTTTTTAGACGGTCCAGTTTCACAAGTATTGTCGATGATCGATGACTTTGCGCTGCAAAGTGAAAACCATATTCCAAAAGAAATACTAGATTTTATTTCTGTGAATAAATTCTTTGCTTTAATTATACCGAAACGATTTGGTGGCTTAGAGTTCTCTCCATATGCCAACTCCACCATAGTCGCTACATTAGCTGCCAAAAGTGGTGCATTAGCAGTAACTGTTATGGTGCCTAATTCTCTAGGTCCGGGCGAGTTGCTGATGCATTATGGAACGCCTGAACAACAAAACCATTATTTACCACGCTTAGCTGTGGGCACAGACATTCCATGTTTTGCCTTGACTAGCCCAGAAGCAGGTTCTGATGCTGGCGCTATTCCAGATGCGGCTATCGTTACCAAAGGTATGTGGGAAGGTAAAGAAGTCATTGGCCTAAGCGTTTCTTGGGACAAACGTTATATTACACTTGCCCCCATAGCGACTGTATTGGGTTTGGCCTTTAAAGTATTTGATGTTGATGGCCTATTGGGCGACAAAGTTGAATTGGGTATTACATGTGCCCTCATTCCTAAATCACACCCCGGTGTTGAATTAGGTAACCGCCACGATCCAATGGGTGTCAAATTCTATAACGGCACTACCCGCGGTCAAGACGTCTTTATTCCAATGGATTTTATTATCGGTGGACAAAATAACATTGGCCGTGGCTGGCAGATGCTGGTTGCCTGCTTAGGTGCTGGCCGAGGTATTTCACTCCCAGCTATGGGCGTAGCTTCAGCACAAACAGCGCTTAAGTCTACTGCTGAATATTCATTTGTTCGTGAACAATTTGGTGTACCGATTGGTCGCTTCGAAGGCATTCAAGAAGAGATGGCTGATATTGCCGGTAAAACATTTGTACTCGAAGCTATGCGAGTGTTAACCACTGAAGGTCTAAATCAAGGTCTTATCCCGGGTGTCGTTACCGCTATAGCTAAGTATCATATGACAGAGTTAGGCCGTGATGTGGTCAACACTGCTATGGATATTCAAGCTGGTAAAGCTATTCAACGTGGACCTCAAAATACATTAGCAAGCTCATATGTCGCTTTACCTATCGCGATAACTGTTGAGGGCGCAAATATTCTGACACGTAGTTTAATGATATTTGGCCAAGGCACTATGCGTTGTCATCCACATCTTAAAGAAATGGTTGAGCTAATTCATAGTAATGAGCAAGATGCCGACGCGAAATTTAACAAGGTTTTAGGCAAAACCGTTGCTTTTAGTGTCAAAAATGCTTTCCGTAGTTTGTCAAAAAGCTACCTGCCCTTCACACGTGGAGCTCAGTCAGCATTACCAGAAGTGCGAAAGTACGAAAAACGTATGAATGCTCTTTCTGCAAAACTAGCGCCAATGGCTGATTTGTCATTACTTGTTTTAGCGGGTGATTTGAAGAAAGCTGAAATGTTATCTGCACGTCTTGGCGATGTAATGAGTTACATGTATGCAGCCATGGCTGTCGTGCGGTTTTATGAACAGCGAGTTGAGAGTCGTAAAGAAGCATTACCATACTTTGAATATGCTATTCAGTGGTGTTTAAATAAAGGCGAAACCGCACTGAATGAGTTTATTGTGAATTTCCCAAATACGGCTGTACGCGGCTTAATGCGTGTATTAACGAATACATACACCACTGCTGTTACAGGTATTTCAGATGACTTAAAACGTAAACTATCTGAAGCTTCGATGCAAGACACCAGCATCAAAGCACAGTTAACGCATTTGGTTAAAGTCATCCCAGGGGATGGAAATGATATCAACG
>Ga0209712_10002553_pt1 | contig 14923 bp, 16 predicted proteins | sample ArcOceMetagenome_FD_187443 | JGI IMG/M metagenome (GOLD analysis project Ga0209712, IMG submission 187443) | Marine eukaryotic phytoplankton communities from Arctic Ocean - Arctic Ocean - Greenland ARC118M Metagenome (SPAdes) (version 2) | ecosystem: Environmental > Aquatic > Marine > Oceanic...
AACTGGGACGACGGAAGCATGTTGAAGAGCTTGCTTCCTGTTCGATATTGTTCCACCAATTCATGGCGCCTGGGGGCCATCCATTTCGAATCGGTTCCAGATCGTAACCAGTTTCACCCTACTCCACTTTCGTAGCCTCTCTACGAACGGTCAGATATATTCTCTCTAGAAGAGATTGGCTTCCAATGGCAGACTGTAGACTACGATGAGACATTCGAAAAGCGCTGTCGCGAGCTGATAGCATTCAAAGAGGAGTTTGGACACTGCAATGTTCCTTCAAGATGTGCAAACAATCCATCATTGGGACAATGGTGTAACAACATGAGAACAGCATACAAGAAAATCCAAAAGGGAACGAAAACAACTTCAAAAAATTTCTTATTTTGTGGATTACAAAGTTTCAGATTTATCCACTTCACTTTTTCATTTGATGTATCACCTCCCAGATTCAACTTAATTCATTTACGCAACAAAATCTACATTGTACTCTCCCTTAAATGCCATATCTTTCTCGTAGAATCCAACAGTTGGGAAGGAGCAAGCAAAGTCCATTACATCTCTCCTCAAAGTCTGTAACTCCGGATCAACCGAAGGTCCTACGGCGCACATCGCTTTGAAGCTCTTCAATTTCTTCCCCTCGTCTGTGTTCTTCAACTTGACAGCAATTGTAACAGCCCTGTCAAAGAATTCGGCAACCTTTTCAAAATCGGCCTCTTCTAATCCACGAGATGTCAATGCAGGAGTTCCCATTCTAATCCCACCGGGGGTAAGAGCAGAAGTATCTCCAGGAATGGTATTCTTATTACTTGCAATACACGCAAGTTCAAGAATGCGTTCCACTCGAGCACCATCAATCTTTCTCGAAGACTTAAGATCAACAAGCACGAGATGGTTATCAGTACCCCCACTAACTAACTTATATCCCAATTCATTCAACTTGTTTGCTAGGGAAGTACAGTTTTTGAGTACTTGAACCTGGTATGCCTTGAATTCAGGAGTATTCACTTGCTTGAGACAAGTCGATAGGGCTCCAATGGTATGATTGTGAGGACCTCCCTGCAAACCTGGGAATACCGCAAAATTGATCTTTTCCTCAATATCATACATAATCGGGGCACCCTTCTTTGAAACTCCTCTCTGACCCTTGCGGTAAAAGATCATAGCACCACGGGGTCCACGTAGACTTTTGTGAGTAGTAGTAGTGACAACATCAGCCCAAGGGAAACAAGAGGGAATTACTTCGGCTGCAATTAAACCAGAAATGTGAGCCATATCAGCAAGAACATAAGCTCCAACCTTATCAGCAATCTTGCGAATGCGCTCGTAATCAATAAGGCGAGAGTATGCGGATGCTCCAGCAACAATGAGTTTGGGGCGGAACAGCTCGGCGCTGCGTTCCATCGCGTCGTAGTCAATTGTTCCGGTCTCTTCATTTAGACGGTACGGCATAGATTCAAAGTATTTCGACACGGCAGAAATTTTCTTGGTTGGAGTTTGATATCCATGAGAGAGGTGGCCTCCATGTGGAAGGTCAAGTGAAAGTATACGATCGTGAGGCTCGAGGAGGGCTGTGTACACCTAAAGTTGAGAAGAGAAAGAGTTAGCGAAATTTTTAGAATGAAAATAAACCAGTTATCGTAACTACGTATACGTGCAGTGGTTTGCACGCAGAAAATCAATAATCTAATAGATCCGTACGTGTAGTTGAGAGCCTTGTTTTTTCAAAACACATACCTGGAAGTTTGCTGGGGAACCAGACAAGGACTGCACATTGACACCCCACTCTTCTGAATCAAGGCGAAAAGCTTCAAGCGCCCTCGTTTGGCAAAGTATCTCAACCTGGTCGATATTTTCGTTTCCACCATAATAACGAGCACCAGGATAACCCTCACTGTACTTATTAGAAAGAACAGAACCAAGAGCATCAAGGACAGCTCTACTGGTGAAATTCTCACTAGCAATTAACACCAAACTACATTGCTGACGCTTTTTTTCCTGCTCAATTAATTGGCATAATTCTGGGTCAGATTCGGTCAATGGCTTGTTGAGATCAAATGCAGCAGACGAGGCAAAACTGCGTGTAAAAGCAGAGCGATGAAGTACGGGTACAAGGGCTTTGCGGAGTGAGATCATCTTTTTTCTTTCTTTCTTTTATGTTGCTAGCTGTCGGTAAACATTTATGAAGTGTTCGCGATCTATTTGAAGATTTGGATTATTTGGAATTCTTATGTGACGTCACCATTCGGGTCCGTTACGGTTATTGTCATTGTGCGTGGAAGCGTGGAAGCCGCGTTCTTTCTGTGCCATGTTGGGTTAGGTTGGAGCAGTTGTAAAAAGTACAGTACAATAAAATTACCATTTTCGAATTTCATAACACTTCAATTTGAAATTTGGAAATTAGCTAGTCTAATTATTTAACATATTTTCTATCACGTTGAAAATAGTGTGTTTGTTTTGTTCGATCTGAATGTTTATGTTCACTCTTTGTTCAAAGCATTTTCCAGGAGGAAAATTCGGTTTTGTACGAAAAAGCAAGGTCGGACTACTGGACTACTTTTCCACGCGCGTAGTGATACAGTAACATTTCTGCACACAGGATACAGAAGATGTCTACTGTCTACCTGCGAAGGGGAAGCTTGATGCTTGATGCTTAATGCTTGATGCATTGGTTCGGCAAGATGACAATTCCGCACCTGCCAAGAGAAAATTGAATTTGTAGGCCGGACAAGCCATTATTGTATAGCCGTGAGTGATGCCTTTTTGAAATAAATTAAGAATGGAACTGGTGCCAAAAGCTGTTGGAATTATGCCATTTATGCTCGTCAGAAGAGACCTAGCGAGCTAGAGTCTAGAGAACTGTACCGGTACCAGGTACCGTACCAATGAGTTAGTGTTCAGGCGTGTCCAGTTTGCTGCTGCTCGAAAAGATACAGAGATGCGAGTGCTAAAACCATCTTCGTCGCATAGGCATAGCAAATTGCAATGCCAATGATCATCAAGAACATGTACAATTATGCTGGAAGAGGATAGATTGAATGACAAGCAAAGACACAAAATAATGCAACAGACTGCAAATGATTCGCATTTAAGAAATGAAGCGGACTGCCAAAACCTAAACAAGATAAAAGGCGATGATTCGTTCATTCATTTCCTTACACTACACGTTACACAGATATTGCCATCTAAATATTTGATATCGATGCGGGTTTCTCAACTCCCTGTCGATGACACTTCTTCTAATGCAAAAAAAATTGGAAAACTTTCCCAAAATCTGATACTTTTATTTCTGACATCCCGTCCAAAAAGTACGGACCGGCGGATTTATTTGGAAGCTCATACGCACTTCCAATTTTACAAGAAGAAGAAGAATGTGTGTTTACATTCGAGTAAATGTGGAGAACATTACTGCCTCAAAAGGATGGGCCAGCTCCTGAACGGGGATCGGCGATATACTGCAGATTCCGTCTTGTTGTTACTCTTAATGGGCATCTTCACCGGATCATTACACGTCCTGCAATTGCATCGGAAAAGATACCAGAAGGAAGATTGGAAATTTTTTCATTGTATGTGTAATGTGTAATGGTTCTCTGGAGTTGACGATAACAGAACAGTCATATTCTTTGATTAGGATTCGTGTTTGTCGGTGGTGGCGTTGGTGAAAATTATAGAGATGCAAATGATTGGGTAAGACCCGCAATCCAGAATCCAGGCAATGATCAAATCATAGAGATGCAAATGATTGGGTAAGACCCTCAATCCAGGTAATGATCAAATCATAGAGATGCAAATGTTTGGGTAAGACCCACAATCCAGGCAATGATCAAATCAGTAAACGCGTAAAAGTGTGAAGTATAGACTAGGCAAAGTAGAAAAATAATCATTTCGTAGCAGAATTGTGATGTTTTGAATTTAAATTACGCCCCCTATCATGACATTGTTACACACTCTTCAAATTGTGTTTCGCAACCTTGAACCTCAATCCGATTCTCCAATGATAACTACGCCACGACAGTCTGAAATGCTTCCTCAATCAAAAACATCAAGAGCTGGAAAACTTGACTCTTATATCATCCTCCGGTAGCAGACCTGACGTGATATTCTGATTCATGTTGCCATTGAACAACCTGCGCTCCCACGAATTGATATCGAAGTAAACAAATTGCCCCCCTTCTGTTGGGCTAGCACGCTTGAACCAAAGCTTCAACTCTACGTGGAATTTCCATTCTCTCGAGTACAGTTCCTGAGCAGCGTAGGCTTGTAAAACGTCCTTTGGTAAAGCGTAAAAGATGTAGAACAGGGTTTCAAGCTGGAATTTCGACAAATGTCCCGTCTTCAAGGCTGGCGGTTGCATATAGTAGCACATAGGCAGCTGTTTTGAACATCATCACCAAAGTCAATAATCCAATTTTTTTGGCAATCTCATTGAAATGATCTTGAAAAACTGCAAAACTTACCTGATATTGAGGTTCTCTGCTTGCTGGACTATCCGACCACGGACTCGCAAATGTGCTGTAAAGATTTTCACTTGAATTCAAATTTAGGCCTAACGATGTAAGATCAGAACCAACTGCAAGTGCATTACGATCCGCATCGCTCAACCGAATGATTTTTAATAACCCTAAAAGACCATAATCACCACTGAGAGCAGAGCCTCCTCCCCCAGGATTGTTGTTTCCACTCGAAACTGGAGCTCCTGATGGTGCAGATGCCGTTGACCGTTGCTGAGATACTACATGGTTGCTAATATTTTGACTTCCAAGGTTGCCAACTCCGCCACTGCCCAATAAGGATGCAGAATCAAATTGGTTTGTCAAACCATCCAAATCCCCCCCAAAGACCCCTCCGCCAACGTTCGTACTTCTTGTTACAGACGAAGCCGGTGCTCCTCCAAACGAAATCCCGCTGGGTGACGATCCACCAACTTGTCCACCTTCGACACCTCCAAGAAGCCCCGACCCGGTGTTTCCACCACTACCGCCCAATGGTGCCCCAGGCAAGGCAGGGAAATCCTCCGTTGCCATCTTAAAGTTCGCCCCACTCGTACCTGCAGTTCCTAAAGCATTCGCCATCGACGTCCCCATTGCTAAACGCGAAAAGGAATTTCCCTTCACGCCGTTGGTGTTTTGACCTTGCATCAATTGCTGCTGCTGGGCCAAGATTTGCTGCTGTTGCCGTAACGCATTTGCGAGACTGTTGTTATCTCCTCCTGATACTACACCTGCTCCCGATGATCCGCCCAAGCTGGGGAAGTCGCTTAGGTCAAACGCCGACGAGCCACTTTGACCTGGCGCAGCAGGGTTTCCGTTGTTGGGTGCGGGGCCTGCGTCGTTGCTAAAGCCGCTACCTACAGATCCATCGAATCCGCCTCGACCTAGTAACAGTTCACCATTTCCTTGTTGTCCGAACATATTTTCTCGAGTTCCTTTTATGTATTCCAAGGATTGAAGCTGAGTTAAGTTTCGAGGAACGAAGAAAGAGAAGTAAGATACAACTTTTCAAGAGGTGCGACGGCGAAAATTGACAACCAAACCCTCGTTGCCCGATACGCATTACACATGTAAATCAACACAAAAACAACAGCGAAATGTCTCCAAGCAAAAACCGTTGAAATTTTACTTCCTTTCCACCAATTTCAGCGCTCTCATCAGCCACATTTACCTACAATTAAATACAATTATATTGCAGTAATCAGAAACGGAACGCAGTTAGTTGATTACCTTCAATCTCTATCGTTTGCAATGCTTACTCTACTACCTCAAGTTTAGTTTTGCGCATGTGCGCAGAAAGGGCTATTGTGGAAATGGCCTGCAAGAAATTATTCTCTTCACATTTTCATCGCAAAATTCTGAAATTCGGCAAAGAAGCACCGCTAATACGTACTGTAACAAGGTAACAGCTCCTCCCAATCCATTATTTCGCCAATTATTATGATGTATGTTTAAATATAGCATGATAATAATTTGGTAATGCTCAGCGCCATTCAAATCATGTGCAAAACATCTATAGTAGATAGGAAATATGAATACAGTAATAAATCATAATCTTTCAAAAATTAGGAAAACTGTTACCGTTTCTCCAATTATAGTTGACTCATCACCAATTGTTGCTCTTCCACCTTATGATACGATTGACTGTGGAGATAACTCTGGCGACTACCGTGGGAATAAAGGGAATTTGAAATTGTATGATAAAACATTAGCAGCGGTTTTAGTGTGTCTGCAGTAATCCCAACCTTTCAACTTATTTTCTACCAACCTGTCAGTGTACAGAACCTGTTCTGGTTTATGACACTCAAGTGTCAAATTCTGCATGGAAAAGATCCCTCCTGCTGCCCTGCATCATGTTGAAGCAGCAATCAATCATAAAACGAACAACAAAAAGAATACAACATAAAATTGAACGAATAACAAACATAATAACAACTTTCCAAACTGAAATGTCAATGCTCTCACATCTCGCTGAACCCTTCAAGCCTTCTCGTGAAGGCTACACAGAATTTGCATCTTTTGCAGCTATTTACAATGATGGCGTCCCCGAAGGCCTTGTGTGTGGCAGTCATGCCGATCACTATGTCATCCATAACATCCCCGATGATGCCATTGATGAAATTTTTCCTCCCGATGCCGCAGGTATGTTTCTTTGCTTCTCCTTCTCGTACTTCTTCTCGTTGGAGTTGGAGTTACAGAATTCTTTTTGAAACGCCTTTATTCTCAATCGTAATTCTTTCTTCTCTTCCCTCCTATTCCAAATTAGACGCTGCCGAAATGGATGCGACTGATGATTTCCTTGCAGCGATGGTCGACCTATCATTCCTTGAAGAACGTGAAGAAATGACCAGGGCAAACTATGGACATTCATTGAAGAAAAGGTGGGAAGCTCGCGTAAGTTCATTTTTTTGTAACACCAAAATTCCGTTACATGTGTATATGGTTACTTTTTGAACTTATACAGTATCTCCTAACCACTACACTCTTTCTTACTTTCATTTCATGCAGAGACAAAAGGGTCTGGTCAACAAACCCCACATGGCATCCATGGGAGTCGGTCTGAAAGGACATGGGATCGTGAGCCGAAACGAGATGAGGCTAGTTCACTTTGATCGTCACCACAGGGCCCATAACAACCTTGAAGAAAACAGGTGCCGCATGATGGAAGCGCAAAAACATGCGCACCATCACTTGTCCAATCGACACTCAAAGAGATCGAATGGCTATCCACTTCCAATTCAACAGCCAAGAAAAGTGAATTAGGGTGCTTGCTTACTTGCTTGGAAACGGATGATTGAGCAAAACTGAAAACTGAAAACATGAACATAGGAGTCAATGCATTTGAAAGATGGAGAAGCAATGCTCTCATCGCAAATAAAACGAAACAAAAATAAGATGTACAAATAGAACTTGCCTCTCATTCAGACCAGAACTACACTAATGTAAACAACATAACAAAATTACTAATATAAGATCTTCAATGCATTTTGATCTCAGCCTCGATTCTGCTAAAATCATGCATGACTCTCAAGTAGATGTGTCTCTACTTTTATTAAACGATATTTAATGGAATTGGTCCCGACAGTTTTATCTACAAATTACCTTGGTCTGTGTAATGTACAAAGAATATCAAAGTCAACGCAGTAATACCAAAAAGAAACTGACTGAGTTGATAAAAATTGTACCACAACAAGAATATGAACCAAAGCTACAAGTAGACGGAGAAAACCATTGACGTAAAAGGATTTTTACGATTTTATATATTAATGCACCCTAATCGTCAAAAGTGTGGTGCGCCTCTTTTGAAAGCATTGCGCTAAGCTTTCTTCACGACGCGATCTATAACCAAGTCTCAAGAACTTCGACGTCCTTCAAAATTGGAAGCACTGTTTTTATTGTTTCCGACAAACAGTTTAGAAGAATCCCTGTCCATCTCCGAAGGGGGAGAAGTGTCCAGCAGATGCCTGCTCAGCAAAGTTCTGTCCGGTGATAACCTCGTGGGTGAAGGTTCCAAGGATTGCCATCATAGCAGCACGTCCGTTGTTAAGTTCAGCGTTCTTCTGACGGTAGTACTTAGCGGGCTGCTCCTCCCAGTCATTTAGGGTTCCAAGACGAACTCCGTAGTCTCCAGAGAGATCGGATGCAGGCCACCAGGTGAGCTCAACGAATCCACAGAGAAGGATGATCTGAGCAAGTCCAGCAGGAGGAACCTGGAAAAGACCTCCGATTCCAGAGTCGATATCGGAGAATTTAAGTCCGGCAGAGGGGGAAAGGTATCCATCGAAAGTCCATCCGTTGTTGTGGACGAAGGTTCCGAGCATAGCCATCATAGCAATACGTCCGTGCTTACGTTCAACAGCACGGTAACGGATGAAGGTCTCTTCGTCCTTGATGTATCCAAGAGGATCAAAGTATCCAAGGGGAGCCACAGCTCCAATTCCGTCCTCGAGCTCGGAAGCAGCGAGAGTGGTGGTAACCTTGGCCTATGATAGCAACATTGAAAAGCTGGTGTTAGTTAACCGTATAAAGAAATGAGGCTAAACAGAAACCCATCTGCCATCCACCTGATGTGTTTGTTCACGTATCAAACAGAGTTGCTGATGATGATTCAATTCCGCAATTTCAAAGTGGTGCAAAGTGCTTAGCTGGCATTATTCAAGTTCCCTTGAAGTTATTTCAACTCGAGTCAACTACTCCTTCGCAACTTCACACTGCGTTCCCGATGGCTGAACCGAAACGGACCCATCCAACTTCTATACTGGGCAGAAATAATCTTCTGAGCCCCATGAACACGGTCATTTCAATCATTCGACATTCAATCCACTGAACAACATACCTGCTGAGCAGGAGCAAAGGCAGCGGCAGAGCCGATCATAGCAGCGAGGAGGGTAGCGGTCTTCATCATCTTGAGATATTGGTTTGGATATGTGCGTGAGCTTAGGTAAACGAAGGTGATCGGTGAACTCACTCCGGTACTTTCGCGATCTTCTTACGTTTGCAATCTTCAATGAGGGCTGAAGTTCTCCATCCAACGTATTTGCCCCCCGAAACGATGATAACCTGTGGAACAACGCACTTGTGCATTTATTGAACACCGGTATGACAACTTTCCAGTGCGTTGTTGTGTACTGAGGAGGAAAATTGTGGGTGGGTGATTGACAGACCTCATCTTTTCAGCGAGCGCGCCATCGCCATCCAAAAAACGCACCATTTCGTTTCCACCTGGCAACTCTGGCTCGATGATGCTCGATGATGCTCTGCTGGATCGATGGAGATTACATTCCACCTCTTTTGCAGTTATTTAGAGAAGTCCAAGCAGTCGTCTCATATCCTCTTCAATTTCAAATTGCATCAGCAGTTTACACTATATAATCAGATACTACAGAAGAAGCTCTGATTGCTATAGAATAGCCTCTTGACTTTTCAAAGGCCGATATCCTGCATTATCAATCACATTGTATCCACATCTCTTTTAATCCATTAAATTTCATTTCCAACATGCGTATTGGAGTGCACACCAAGAAGCAACCAGCATCACAGCAAAAGAAACCTGTGCTTCAATCCAACGAATATGAAGAAAGGGCAGGTCTCAAGTATGTGGGAGGAAAAATCTCTTCAAACTTGATCGAAATTATCTATTCTCCACTGGTGAAGGACGTTTCAACCTCACAGGCAGAGCAGTATGCTGAAGCACTGTTGGTTTATGAAAATGCTACAGGGGCCTTTGACAGCGCAACCGACAAATCTGGCGAAGGTGCAGAAATAGATCCTACCAGTTTCGATGCACCATCTGAACCAAAAATCAATTCATACTTATTTGGAACTGCAGAATCTAGGGAAGAAATACTCACCATTATGAGTGAGACTTCCAGTCATTTCACTTCAGTTGGGAAAGCTGCGGCGACATGGAAAATTCACGCAAACGCAGCAAAGTTTGAAAGGCATTTGGATGAAAAGTATGGTGTTTTTCGTCCGTTCATTACAGAACATCCTGAAATCGAGGTCTTTATTCGGGGAGTTCAGAGAAAATATTCGAGAGGCGAATACAGTCCAATTCGACAAGGTGATGCACCAGTCGATAAGAAGACAAGTATCATCATTCTTTTTATAATGCATCGCAATGGAGTTAAAATGGAAAATTTGATCTTGGGTGCAACATTCTTCTTGGTTGGATTGCAACCGTTGGCTCTAGTGCTTCTGGTGATTCTTGGCCGTCAACTGTTTGAAGGACGAAAGAGAAAGAAAATTGCAGGCTGGTTAGGCAGCGAAGTCAAGACTGTAAAGCCTTACTACGCAAAGGCGAAGGATGATAAAGCAAAGCAGGACATTTTGCGCAAACCAGTTGGAACTCTTATCTCAGATGATGATTTCAAGTCTGTAGAGGCAACAGGAGAAGAGACTTACGACACAATTGTGGTAGGATCTGGGCCTGATACCATGTATACTGCAGCATTACTGGCGAGAACTGGGCGTAGTGTGTTGGTCCTTAGTCCTGAGCAAGATGCTTCAGGTTGTCGCAGTATCTCTGAAGCAAGTGGGATCGGCAGCAAAGTTAGCAAAGGCTACAGCAATGTCCCGTTCGATGTGAATGCATCAAACGTTGCCCACACGTCAAGGCAGCAGAAACTTTTGGCCCCTGCTCTATGCACAGAGTCGGATGCACAGGGTGGTATCAGATTCAGTCAAATTGGATCAGAAGCTGATGGTTTCACTTCAGACATTCTCTCCATTCCTGGTATGGGAGTTGACAATCGCAAGGATTCGCACCCTTTCATTTTACGAGCTGGCGGAGTATCTAATATTGCCAACGACACAGCATCTTATCTTGGTGATGGATGGCCAGATGACGAAGGAGTTGGAAATTCGACATCGGCAGGATATCTTGCTGCCTGTGCTAGTATAAATGCAACAGCGAGTGATTTCTATGTGTCAAAGCTTTTACAAGATTCTGTTCTGGGCGCGAAAAAGACCTCTTCTTATCAAGAAGCCAGTGTTCGGTACTCATCTGCCTTCCTTGACCAGGTGCTTCCTCTCAACGCTCATGTAAGAAGTCTCATGGCAGGAATTGGAATGAAAGGCGAGAACTTGCCACCTAGTAAGACAAGTATGGCTGTGCATGTGACGAATGTGTGCGCCCAAACCTCTCCAGAGGGGTTTTCATACCCTGTAGGAGGCCCAAGGGCTCTCTGCAGCGCTCTTGCGAGTGTAATTGAGCAAAATGGAGGGAAGGTGGTGACTGGTGTAAAGCTGAAGGAATTTATTTACCATGAAGATGAAGAGATGAAGAACCAAGAGGAAGCAAAGCCATCCAAGAAGAATGATGTGGGCGCTGATCCCTCTAAGCCCAGATGCTATGGTGTGAAGTTAGCAGATGGGCGCATTATCTCGGTTGGCGTAGAAGATGATAGCTGCGTAATTTCAATGCTGGGATTCATTCCTACTTTCATATTTTACATGCCCGACAATATTCGTTCGAAATACGGCCTACCTTCAGGCCTACCTGCCTTGGCGGAGAGGCGTCCATTGTTGCATTTCTTGGTAGGTCTCAATGGAAGCGCGGAAGAGTTGAGCCTGACTGGCGCTGATTGGTATAGATTGCCAAATGCCAGCTTGGCACTTGATGAAATGGATCCATCTTCTGGACAAGTTACTCAAGGACTCATTGGTGCACAGGTCATTGACTACGATGCCGACGAAATAGATGAAGCAAAGACCGCTGAGATCACAAATGACGACGATAATGAATCTGCAACCGGGAAGCGAGACAAACGCGCAAAAGGCGGAATAGCACCTCGTAATAAAAAGGTCAGAAGAAATAAATTCACCGCGGGAGAGTCGTGGATGAAAGTTTCATTCCCAAGCGCTAAAGATCCAAGTTGGAAAGAAAGACACGGCAATATCAGCACGTGTGTTATTACGGTAGAAGCCGATGACACTTTTGTGCAGCAATTTGAATCTGCACCAAAGATTTTTTCCAATATTAAGTATGGAAAAGACGATCACTCACATCTTCATCAAAAGATTACACAAGATCTGGCTGAGAACTTCCCCCAACTAAAAGAAAAGATAGATTTCATTTCCATGGTTGGTCCAGTTAGAAAGGGGCTTAGCCAAACTCCTCTGAGATACGCAGTGAAGGGCATCAGGCCAGAGACTCTTTACCCAGGTTTATTTATGGGAGGTTCGGATCTGACTGTTGCAGATTCTTTCTCTGGTGCAATGGTTGGTGGATGGATGGCAGCCAACGCCGTGTTGAAATATAGTTTCATAGATCACCTCTACTTGGAAAAGAACATTACAAATGATCTTCAGCAATTCCTCAAAAGTCCACGGAATGCTGGTGAAGAAGACATTGCCGTTCCATTCACAATGGAAGAGAGGCTTGGCGAATTTTCTGAAGCCGCAGAGTCGAGTAAGGAAGAATAAATTGCAATTGAAATTAGACGTATAGCACTTATCTAAGACTTCTGCTATTTTAATTAGTTTGCACTATGAGCTTGTGAGGACGACTGTATGCAACCAACCTCGTTCAACTGCTTGTACTTTAGATCCGTCTTCTGTAAGTGCCTCCACCCATTCCGGCTCGAACACGGCAGCACTTCTTAATTCTTTGGTACTCCACATCTGCACCTCTAAAACTTGTTGATCATCATCACCAGCTATAATAGTTGTCCTGTCAAAGTGAGATGAAAACTGAGTTATGGGCGAATCTATCAGACCCGAAGGTACAATCTGCACAGCAGTGCACCCAATTGGTTCTGCGGTATCAGTAGCAATTCCAATTGCATAGACACTATTATCCTCCATCAAAAAGGATGTGTGATGGGAACCACAAGAGACGCTCTTAATTTCCATTCCACTAGGAAGTCCCTCAACACAAGTAGGGGATGGGGAATCTACCGGCTTCAAACTATCACCCTCCATCTTTGCCAGTGCGTTTTTACCCCACACAAACGCATGGTTGCTTTCCGTTATACAGCTAGAATGATTCCATCCAGCAGACATTGATCTAACTCTAGAGTCACTTCCATTTAGAATGCTCCTTGAGTGGTCTGTCAAAATTTCGAATTCGTCAATGGGGATAGCACCAAATTCAAAATCCACTGTTGGCTCTCTTCCATCTTCGAAGTTTTCAGTCTTGAATTGAGATTGACCTAGCTGTCCTCTAGCCCCCTTTCCCCATCCGAATATATTCCCCTCTCTGTCCAAGGCTAAACCATGTTGGAGACCTAAGTCCACATGAACAATATTTTCCAGCGCTTTCCCAGATACTTTCAATTCATGTTCTTCCTCTTTGAGCAAAACAGCTTGTGGTTCCCAAACGTGATGAGCTAGTGGGTCGCCATTGCCACACTGGCCTCTCTGATTCAATCCAAAAGTGTATAATTTTCCCGACTTGCCTATGATAGCAGTTAAACCAGCTGAAGCCGCAAGACTTTTTGCCCCAAAGATGTCCTCGCTCTTCGTACGAGGCAAATCTCCATCGGGAAGATGAATCTCTTCAAACTCTGGAAAGATTCCACGATGATATTCATCGCCGTGGGTATCTTGGTCCTTTGAATTGCGAAAAACACTGTCTACGATCCTTCCAAAAATTCCAGGTTCTTCGCTCTTTTCCATCATGAGAGATTGCATAACTGTCATTCTCCTCACCAGAGATGGCAACCTATAAAATCTCAAGAGGTTATGAAAGTCATATGGTCGTCCTGCCACATATAATTTATCATTGTTTGTTGCCAAAACTGTATGTCCCCATCCAGCAGCAGCACGGGTCACATTTTGTAATGGAAGAGTAATAAATTCATTATCACGTTGGGCGGGTGTGACGGAGCTGGTGATGGAGTCTGTCATAGTATTTGTTCCTGTCCCCAGGGCTCCAGTCCAGCCGTGGCCTGCAATATGAGTTACTGTACGATTTGCATTTTGCCGCAGCTTTTGGTGCAATAGTTTCGTTCTGTGCATCTTTTTCTATTCTTCAGTATTGTACGACTTGTAGAGCTTTTGGCAGCTTGCTTGTAACCTTGTACAGGTTCGGTGGTGTTGGATAATTACAACAACAAGTGCCTTATTTGTACAGTATGTAGTATGTAGTATCAATACGGTATCGGGTACCGGTATATTGAATATACATTCACAACAGACAAACAGAGCATGTTGTTGCAAAGAAATGTTCAATGTGCCCCATCGATTATCTATCCCTCTATGGTAAGTATTTTGATGACAGAAGAGGCGCGCCAAAGTTCGTTCGTTTAGAAAAAAGAAGAGTGAGATTGATGTTTATGTCTGATGTCTATCTGAAAAAAAGGGGGAGTGGGCACTTCTCGACGGAACAGTGGCGTGGGGTGCACGGGGGTGTGGCTTGCCATGGAAGGCATGTTCATTCCATAATTTGAATTGATAGGTGTTGAAGGCGTGTGCTGGGTGTTGTGCTGAACGGGCATTGGTTGGTGTGAATGCTGCTGGTGCTGCTGCATGTTCATTCCGGAAGAATTTGGAGGATGGTGTTGGTGGGTGGGGGGCATGGCCAGACATGTGCATATTGTGCTGAACAGGCATTGTGTGTTGCGGATGCTGCGAGGAGGGCATTCCCCAATGTGATCCTTGATGGTTGTTAGACATGGGGGAGTAGTGTTGCCGGTGCTGCTGGTTGTTAGGCATTGGGGAGCAGTGCTGCTGCGAGGAGCAGGACATGATTTTCTTATTCTTCTTGAAATCTTCTTCTCTGTCTGCAGTAATGGCGAAACAAAATGAGAGTTCGTTCAGTATAGTACAGCAATGATCAAATGATCCATACCAGCGGACAACTTACAGTAGTATTTTGTTAATGGGGTATTATAACAAAATGATATCAATGTGACGATGAGCAATGCAAATGATCTTTGTTTATGTGTCAAGCGTCAAGCGTCAAGCGTCAAGCGTCAAGCGTCAAGCGTCAA
>Ga0209712_10002556_pt1 | contig 14913 bp, 16 predicted proteins | sample ArcOceMetagenome_FD_187443 | JGI IMG/M metagenome (GOLD analysis project Ga0209712, IMG submission 187443) | Marine eukaryotic phytoplankton communities from Arctic Ocean - Arctic Ocean - Greenland ARC118M Metagenome (SPAdes) (version 2) | ecosystem: Environmental > Aquatic > Marine > Oceanic...
TTGTTCCGTGGCAACCAGTGCGTTGATCTTCTTTTCTTCCATAACTTGCAGTGCTTCGGCGGCTAATTTTTCTGGCTCAATGGTGCTTGGATTTTGAGTCATGGCATCGGCCACACAGGTTTTTTGGAAATCTAAACCGTGATCTAAGGTACGACGTAAATCACCGTCTGTGAAGATACCCAGTAATTTTTCATTGTCATCCACTACGCATGTCATGCCTAAACCCTTTTGGGTCATTTCTAATAGGGCATCTTTAATAGGTGTGTCGGCGCGTACTTCTGGAATTTGCGAGCCGCAATGCATAATGGTTTTTACTTTTAGCAATAAACGACGGCCAAGGGATCCACCAGGGTGGCTAAAGGCAAATTGCTCGGCGGTAAAGCCGCGCGCTTCTAATAATGCGATGGCCAGAGCATCGCCCATAACCAATGCAACAGTGGTACTGGAAGTAGGCGCTAAATCTAATGGGCAGGCTTCTTTGCTAACGCCCACATTTAAATGGCTGTCGGCGTCTTTTGCTAAGGTGGAATCATCATTACCAGTGAACGCAATTAGCGGCACATGTAGGCGCTTCAATAGGGGCAGTAATGTTGTGACCTCACCGGATTCACCTGAATTAGATAGTGCAATCACCACGTCATCAGCTGTGATCATGCCCATGTCGCCGTGAGCGGCTTCGCCAGGGTGAACAAAAAAACTTGGGCTGCCAGTGCTTGCAAGGGTTGCGGCCATTTTATTACCGATGTGACCAGACTTACCCATACCTGTGATGACGATGCGCCCTTTACAGGCTAATAAAATTTCGCAGGCTTTGTTTAAGGCGCTTTCATCAAGGCGAGTTAAAAGCTCTGCAACCGCATCGCGTTCAAGTTCGATGGTGCGTTTGATGGAAGAGATGAAATTAAACTGACTCATAATGACAACTTATAATTATAAATAAGGCTTCTATGTTTATTCTTCAGTATATGACTGAAGACTGCTTTAGTGATGAAACATTAGGCTTGAACTAATAATAAACCTAAATAGCTAAAGTAACCTAGTAATAGCACGGAACCTGCACTGCGACCGATGCGACCTTTATTGCGGAAGGCAAAGATAAAGCCGATTAGTAAAACAGTAAGGCCTAACATGGCACCATAATCGCGCCATAATACTTCAGGTGCAATCTCTGTGGTGGCCACTAACCCAGGGATTGGCATAACCGCTAGTAAATTAAAGATGTTAGAGCCCACAACGTTACCGATGGCAATGTCGTGATGGCCTTTTAAGGCGCTGGTTACGCTGGCGGCTAACTCAGGCAAGCTGGTGCCAATGGCGATAATGGTCAAACCAATGACTAATTCGCTAATGCCGTAAGAGCGAGCAATTTCCACCGCCCCCCAAACTAGAATCTTGGCACTGAACATCAAAGCAACTAAACCAATGACCAGCCACATAACACTTTTGGCTGTGCTCATTTCATTAATGGCTTGGGCTTCTTCTTCGTCAAGGCCACCAATCTCTTGGTCAGTGCTTTCGTTAAACAACCAGAAAAGCGTAATCGCCAAGCAAATTAACATGATGATGGCATCTAACATGTTGATGTTTAAATCTTGAAGTACAAGTCCGGCGATCACGGTAATCAATAATAAAATAGGAATCTCTTTGCGCATCATTTTGCTTTGAATCGGCAGTGGCGCAATCAAAGCGGTAACCCCTAATACCAAACCCACGTTGGCAATGTTAGAGCCAAGAGCGTTACCAATGGCCAGCGTGCCAGAGCCCGCTAACGATGCGGTGGCACTGACAAAAATCTCAGGAGCAGAGGTGCCCAAAGAAACAATGGTCATACCAATTAACAATGGGGACATACCAAAATTACGGGCAGATGCCGCGGCGCCCAATACAAAGCGGTCGGCACTCCATACCAAAATAATTAAACCGGCAATAACCGCCAAATAAGCAAGCAACATATAGGTATCCAGCTAGACAATAATAAAAGAATAGGTCGCGCATTTTACAGGCTTTTAGAGGCCTAGCAATCTATCAGTGCACAGCTTGAAGTTAAGTCAAAAAACAGCTGCCTGTGAAGTTGTGTCTTGTTTGACTGTTCTATGCCAGTGGTAAGTAAGTAGCGATTGGCGTTTCTCGACCGGCACTATGGCTCGAGCTTAAAAACAGTCTGTTGGAAAGTTGTATAGGTGCTTGTTGGGTCTATGCTTATTTAAGAGTACAAGCAGCCAATAGGATGGCGATGTCCATGAGTGTAAGCCCCGAGCAAAATGCGGAGCAATCAATAACAGCTGACGATGTTGTGAATATACAGCATGTGAGCTTTGAATATGACGGGATTTCCATATTCAAAGACATCAGTTTAAGCATTCCTAAAGGCAAGATTACTGTGGTGCTAGGGCCTAGCGGCACAGGTAAAAGCACACTGCTAAAGCTGATTTCAGGTCAGTTACAGCCTCAGCAAGGCAAAGTATTTACCTTGGGGCATGATATGTCCACGCTTTCTATGGCTGAGCTATTAAAAGTACGCAGGCGCTTAAGTCTGTTGTTTCAAAGCGGTGCATTGTTTAGTGACCTTTCTGTTTTTGAAAACGTAGCCTTTCCATTGCGCGAGCACACTAAATTACCTGAGCATATGATTCGTGATCTGGTATTGCTTCGTCTTGAGTCCGTGGGTTTACGCGGCATTGCCCAGCAAATGCCAGTGCAGCTGTCAGGGGGAATGGCGCGCAGGGTAGCCATGGCACGCAGTATTATCCTAGACCCTGAACTCATCATGTATGACGAACCTTTCACTGGCCAAGACCCAATTTCCATGGGGGTGTTGGTTAAGCTAATTCAAGATCTTAAAAACGAACTGAATCTAACCAGTGTATTGGTTAGTCATGATGTGGATGAGGCACTTAGCATTGCCGATCATATTTATATTCTTGAGGGTGGAAAGATCATCGCTCAAGGGGATGTAGAAGACATTATCCACAGCAAAGATGAACGAGTGGTGCAGTTTTTAAATGGCCATGCAGATGGTCCTGTGCCGTTTCATCATGCAGCCAAGCCGATTACAGAGGAGGTGTTAAATGATTAACCGCCTCGTTCTAAAAACTGCCAAAACACTGAGATCAAAGATTCAAAATATAGGGGCTTCGCTTTTATATAGCTGCGCCATGGTGGGTCGAGCCACATGGTTTTTATGGTTGATTTTACCTTGGGGCAAAGGCTTTAAAGCGCCTTTTAAGCGCCTATTGCAGCAGATATACAGTCTTGGTGTGTTGTCTTTGCCCATTATTGTGGTGGCAGGTGTGTTTGTGGGCATGGTGCTGGCATTACAGGGTTATCACATATTGGCCCGCTATGGTTCTCAAGAGGCCATTGGCCAAATGGTAGGGCTGTCTTTGTTACGTGAATTTGGCCCTGTGGTTACTGCGTTATTGTTTGCAGGGCGGGCGGGTTCTGCGCTCACAGCAGAAATTGGCTTAATGAAAACAACCGAACAGCTCAATGCTATGGAGGTCATGGGGGTTGATCCATTTAAACGCATCATGTCACCGCGCTTGTGGGCTGGTGTGATTTCTCTGCCACTTTTGGCGTTGTTGTTTAGTGTGTTGGGTATTTATGGCGGCGCTTTTGTGGCTGTAGATGTTTTGGGTATCTATGACGGCTCGTATTGGGCCAACATGCAAAGCAGTATCTCTTTCTATGATGATGTTATTAAAGGGGTAATTAAAACCGTAATTTTTGCCCTAGTGGTTACTTGGATCGCCATCTTTCATGGCTGGCATGCCAAACCCACTTCTGAAGGTGTGGCCATGGCAACCACAAGAACCGTGGTACAGGCATCACTTGCGGTATTAGCGCTGGACTTTATTTTAACCGCCGTGATGTTAGGCAATTTTTAATTTTGAGGTAAATGAAATGGGTAATAAAAATATTGAGCTGGCGGTTGGTGCGTTTGTTATTTCAGCCGTTTTAGCGCTAATTGTATTGGCGATCAATATCAGCGGCTTAAGTTATAAAAGTAACGATGATACGTATTATTTGTATGCCAAATTTGAAAACCTAGCAGGCCTTACTGAGCGAGCAAAAGTATCCTTATCAGGAGTGACCATTGGCCGAGTGGTGGATATTAACTTAGACACACAAGACTATGTGGCGGTGGTGAAAATGGCGGTGCAAAAAGGCGTGCCATTAAGCACAGATACCTCGGCTTCTATTTTAACTTCAGGTTTGTTGGGTGAAAAATACATTGGCCTGAGTGTAGGTGCGGATGACGATAATTTACTGAATGAAGATGAGATAGAAGACACACAATCGGCGATTGTTCTTGAAGAATTAATCGGTCAATTTTTATTCAGTCGCAGCGAATAGGTCAGGGTTTAAACGTGATGAATAAACTTGCCCTGCTGTTATGCACATTATTATGGATGCCCTATGTCTGTGCTAATGGTCCGCAGTTGCAAGATGCCCATATCATGGTGGAGGAGCGAATCCACAGCCTTTTAGGGTTAATTGAATCCAGTAAATCCTCGAAGCAGATAACAGAAAAACAGCGTATAGCCTTGGTAGATGAGGCGTTGGGTGAGGTGGTGGATTACAAGCGCATCGCCCGCCGAGTCATGGCTAAGTATTATAAAAAAGCCTCCAAAGAACAAAAAAAACGATTTTTTGCCGTCTTTAAAGACAGTCTGTTAGGCACGTATGCCAACGGTTTGTGGGAATTCCATGATTATAAAGTACGCCTGTTACCGCTAAAAACCGCATCAGAAGGCAAGCGTAAAGGCTCTATCGGGTTTGAAGTAATTACCTCTAGTGGGCGAATTTTCCCTGTAAATCAAAGCGTGTTTTTTCATAAAAAAAACCAGCGCTGGATGGTGCAAAACGTCATTATTAACGGCATTAACATGGGCCAACTTTTCCGTGATCAATTTGCTCGATTAGTGGTGAATAACGACGGCAATATTGATTTGGCCATCAATGCTTGGACGGATGAAATTAAATCAGGTCGCGAGAAGTTAGAAGTTAACAAACTGTGAATAGAGGCTGAAATGATGAAACATCAGCAGGTAGAAAAACGCAAAGAAGGCCTCTATGGCATCATTGGTACCCTGGGTTTTGATTGTGTTGTGCTGGTAGAAAAAGAAGGGTTGTTGGCCATAGATGAAAGCCCTGAATCTGTGGTGTTTGATTTCTCCCAAGTGGAATGCTGTAGCAGTGCCACTTTAGGCCTGTTGCTAAGCTGGTATCGCCACGCTAAGGGGCTTAACAAGCCTTTATCCTTTGAATCCTTGCCTGAAAAAGTGCTTGGCATGCTAGAGCGTGCTGGCTTAAAACAGGTTTTATTGGCGAATTAAGCCCTCTTCAAATTAAGCTAAGTACTTTGGCCTAGTCACCTATTGATAGTGTGATGCAGTGATCCTTCATCTATATGGGCATTTATCTCAAGCTGAGGTATAATCTGCGCCCTAAATTTCCCTGTGAGAGATGCTCATGAGCCCAGAAGACTTGCAAACCCTATTGGCGCAAAAGCTTGATGATTGCCAAGTAGTGGTAGATGGGGATGGATACAAATATCAGATCACTGTGATTGGCGATGCTTTTGAAGGGCTAAACGCAGTGAAATCTCAGCAGTATGTATACGCTGCTTTGAACGAAAAGATTACCGATGGCAGCGTTCATGCCGTCACAATCAAGACTTACACGCCGGCCCAGTGGGCCCAACAACAATCCTAATAAAGTAGTAGCGTATATGCCTTCAACGGACAAATTAATCATTCAAGGTGGCGCGCCACTGTCTGGTGAGCTTCGTATTTCAGGCGCTAAAAACAGCGCATTGCCTATCATTGCCGCGACTTTGCTGGCGGATACTCCAATTACCATTGGTAACTTGCCGCACCTGCACGACGTAACCACCATGATCAACCTGCTGGGCACCATGGGTGTGGATATCAGCATGGGTGAAGATTACGCCATTGAAGTGTCTGCCAATAATATCGAAACCTTGGTGGCACCATACGAATTAGTAAAAACCATGCGCGCGTCTATTTTGGTGCTTGGTCCATTGGTGGCTCGCTTCGGTGAAGCACAAGTATCATTACCAGGTGGTTGTGCCATCGGTTCTCGCCCTGTGGATATTCACTTATCAGGTCTTGAAGCCATGGGTGCTCAAATTGAAGTAACGGATGGATATGTTAAAGCCACTGCTAAAGGCGGTTTGAAAGGCGCCAAGTTCTTCATGGATACCGTGACAGTAACCGGTACAGAGAACTTATTGATGGCTGCGGTATTGGCTGACGGTGTGACGTATTTAGAAAACGCCGCTCGCGAACCTGAAATTGTTGATTTGGCTGAATGCCTAATCGCCATGGGTGCAAAAATTACCGGACACGGCACAGACGTGATCCGCATTGAAGGTGTTGAGTCTTTACACGGTTGTCACTTTGACGTGATGCCTGACCGCATCGAAACCGGCACTTATTTAGTGGCAGCAGCTGCCACTGGCGGTAAAATCAAATTAAAAGATACACGGGCAGATATTTTAGAAGCGGTACTTCATAAACTTGAAGAAGCCGGTGCTGAAATTGAAATCGGCGACGATTGGATCAGTCTAGACATGCACGGCAAACAACCAAAAGCCGTAAGTGTTAAAACAGCGCCGTACCCAGCTTTCCCTACGGATATGCAGGCGCAGTTTTTAGTAATGAATATCGTAGCTGAAGGCACGGCATCTGTTACCGAAACCATTTTTGAAAACCGCTTCATGCACGTGCAAGAACTTGCACGCATGGGCGCGAACATTACCCTTGAAGGTAATACATGCATCACCAAAGGCAGCGACAAATTAACTGGCGCGCCTGTTATGGCCACCGATTTACGCGCATCGGCCAGCTTGGTGATTGCAGCAGCCATGGCTGAAGGTGAAACCGTGGTAGATCGCATTTACCACATTGACCGTGGTTATGAATGCATTGAAGAAAAATTATTGCAGCTAGGCGCAAAAATTCGCCGTGTGCCAAACTAGGTTTTAATATAATGACGCAACAGCCATTAACCATTGCACTGTCTAAAGGTCGAATTTTAGACGACACCCTTCCTTTATTTGCTGAAGCGGGCATCGTGCCTGCTGAAGACATCAAAAAAAGCCGTAAGCTTATTTTTGATACCAATCATGAGCATATTAAGCTGGTGGTTATTCGTGCCACCGACGTACCGACTTACGTTGAGTACGGTGCAGCGGACATTGGTGTAGCCGGCAAAGATGTTTTGATGGAAGCCAATGGCAATGGTTTGTATGAACCATTAGATTTGAATATTGCCACATGCCGCTTAATGACTTGCGCCATTAAAGGTGCAGTAGAGCCTAAGGGTCGTCTTAAAGTGGCGTCTAAATTTGTAGACGTAACCAAGCGCTTTTTTGCTGAACAAGGTCGTCAGGCCGACATCATCAAATTGTATGGCGGCATGGAGTTAGCCCCGATCATGGGTCTAGCGGATTTAATTGTGGATATCGTTGACACCGGCAATACGCTAAAAGCCAACGGTCTTGAAGAGCGTGATCTGATTGCTCCAATTAGTTCTCGCCTAGTAGTGGGTAAAGCCGCTATGAAAATGAAACACAAACAGATCCAACCTATCATTGATAAGTTAGCGGAAGCAGTAGAGCGTCGCCGTTAATCGTTTTTGTGAGTTTTTTACAAACTCAACAAAATGATTAAATCATTAACGTAACCACTAAATGTTTGCGTTAATATTTTTCAACCAGAGTTTAACGATACGTTTAGCTCTGGTTTGAAATAGCATTTATACTTTATTTTTCTGTATTGTTCGCGCCAAGGCGCAGGCAGAAAGTCACCAGTAAACATCTAAGCACCACCCCAACGCTGTCACGAGGCACACCATGCAAATGCGCAAACTTGATACTCGACAAGACGATTTTAACCAAGCCATGGATAAACTATTGGCGTGGGAATCAGTGTCTGACCATCAAGTTCAAAAAACGGTTTTAGACATTCTTCAAGAAGTGGAAACCCGTGGCGATGCAGCCGTAGTGGAATTCACCAACCGCTTTGATCATTTGCAAGCGGCTAGCATGGACGAGCTTGAAATAGGTCAAGAGCAATTACGCGAAGCGTTAGCCACATTACCTGAAGATCAAAGCAAAGCGTTATTAGCGGCGGCTGAACGCGTGCGTCGTTACCACGAACGTCAACGTGCTGAATCTTGGCAGTACCAAGAAGAAGACGGTACGGTGTTAGGTCAGCAGGTAACCGCCATGGACCGAGTGGGTATTTATGTTCCAGGCGGCAAAGCGTCTTACCCTTCAAGTGTATTGATGAATGCGATACCAGCTCACGTAGCTGGCGTAAAAGAAATCATCATGGTTGTGCCAACACCAGGTGGCGAAGTAAACCAGTTAGTATTAGCCGCAGCAGCCGCAGCGGGTGTTAGCCGAGTATTTACCGTAGGTGGTGCACAAGCGGTTGCAGCATTGGCTTACGGTACTGAAACTGTGCCTAAAGTAGATAAGATTGTTGGTCCAGGTAACATTTATGTTGCCACGGCCAAGCGTTTTGTTTTTGGTGCCGTGGGCATCGACATGATTGCAGGCCCTTCAGAAATTTTAGTAGTATGTGACGGTAAAACTGATCCAGATTGGATTGCCATGGATTTATTTAGCCAAGCAGAACACGATGAAGATGCACAATCTATTTTAGTCAGCTGGGATGCAGAATACTTGGCCAAAGTTGAAGCCAGTATTGAAAAGCTATTGCCAACCATGGAGCGCCAAGAAATTATTCGCGCGTCTTTATCTGGCCGTGGTGCGTTTATTCAAGTGCAAAATGAAACACAAGCGTTAGAAATTACTAATCGAATTGCGCCAGAGCATTTAGAATTATCAGTAGAAAACCCTGAAGAAATGGCCAAGCAAGTGCGTCACGCAGGTGCTATTTTCATGGGTCGTTATACCGCTGAAGCGTTAGGCGATTATTGCGCGGGACCAAATCACGTACTGCCAACATCAGGCACGGCGCGTTTTTCTAGTCCGCTAGGTGTGTACGATTTCCAAAAACGCAGTTCACTGATTATGTTTAGTGAAGATGGTGCATCACAAGTGGGTAAAATTGCCAGTGTATTAGCGCGCGGTGAATCCCTAACAGCCCATGCTCGTTCAGCAGAGTACCGTATTAAAGATTAATTAAAGCCGCAGACTTACTCAGGCGTGATTAAGCATGTCTGGGTATGGCTTTAAAGTGACACGAGCAAATAATAAAACCCTAACACGCTACCGTCTTAGGGTTTTTGCCTACTTGGATGTAGGTACGCCGAGCGACGCAAGAGTCAAAGTCGGCGCTTCAATCAAATCTATTTCAGAAAAAATTAAAATGAGCCGAGTTAAAAAGTTAATCCGCGAAGAAATCCAAGCGTTAAATGCCTATCCAGTGCCAAACTCTGATGGCATGTTAAAACTGGATGCTATGGAAAACCCATATACCTGGCCAGCGGTTGCCAAACAAACTTGGGCCGATATGCTGCAAGATTTACCAATGAACCGTTATCCAGATCCTCAAGCGCAGCATGTAAAAGATGCTCTTGTTAATGTCATGGGCATTGATGAACAATATGGCGTATTACTGGGCAATGGCAGTGATGAAATTATTCAGCTATTGGCTATGGCTGTTGCTAAACCTGGTGCCACCATTATGGCGCCAGAACCTGGTTTTGTTATGTATAAAATGATCGCGACATTTTGCGGTTTAAATTATATCGGTGTGCCGCTTAATGCGGATTTTGAGCTGGATGACGTGGCCATGTTAGAAGCCATTGAAACACATCAACCAGAGCTTATCTTTTTAGCCCAGCCAAATAATCCAACTGGTAATTTGTGGTCACAAGAAAGTATTCACAAAATTATTAAAGCCAGTGAAGGTTTAGTTATTTTAGATGAAGCCTATACCGCATTCACCGATGCGGATCATTTAGATCTACTGGACCAATACGAACATGTATTGGTGATGCGCACATTATCTAAAGTGGGTTTAGCCGGTTTACGTTTAGGTATGTTGATTGGTCGAAACGAATGGTTGAACGAATTAGATAAAATTCGTATGCCTTATAACATTAATATTTTAACGCAAGCCAGTGCGTTATTTGCATTAGATCACTTTGAAATGCTGTTGGTGCAAACAGAGCAAATTCGAGTCGATCGTGTTCTACTGATGAACGACCTAAGTAAAATACAAGGTTTAGAGGTTTTCCCAAGTGAAGCGAACTTTGTATTAGTGCGCACGCCGGATGGCATGGCGCGTAATTGGTTTGAAGAATTAAAGCAGCGTAACATTCTAATTAAATGTCTAGATGGTGGTCACGAGCTGCTGAAAAACTGCTTGCGTATTACTGTGGGCAGTACGGACCAGAATGAAACGCTTATCGCAGCCTTAGAAGAAATATCTGCCTCAGGTTCTATGCAATAATAAAGCGTTCTATCAGTTTATATAAAAAGGTCAAACACTTAGGTGTTTGGCCTTTTTTATTGCTCTTAACTTAATTTTTAAACCTAAATTGTCCCATGCTTTTTCAAAGCTTGGGACAATCCAAATGGCAATGATAGTTGGAGGAAAGGGCCATTTCCCCCTAACGGATTGCTTGGCTTAATGAATTGGCATCTTTAATGATGTTTAAAGAGAAGCTGTATGTTTTATCGTTTAATACAAAGGGAAATGTATGTTTAAAGTATTGGCTCAATTAATAAAAATTTTAGAATTATTTTCTGTGCGTACGGCTGCGCGCTTCACTATGTTTTTGGCCAGCTGGCCTATGCGTCGCCCATTAAAAGCGCGAGATAAGGCGTTGTTAGCAAAGGGCGAACGTTTACATATTAAAGGTGATAAAAAACTCGCGGCTTGGAGTTTTGGCAGAGGGCCTTTGGTTATTCTAGTACATGGTTGGGAGGGTAACTCGGCACAAATGGCGACTATGGCAATGTGTATCGCCGAACAAGGCTTTCAGGCGGTGACCTTTGATGTGCGTGCTCATGGATCCTCAAAAGGCAAGCGCGCACATTTTAGTAACTATAGTGTGGATATGCGTCATGTGGCGCAACATTTTGATCGACCGATTCATGCCATTGTGGCCCATAGTGCAGGTGGCCTATTAACCATGTTTGGACGCATGAAAAAAATTGTTAAAGCCAATTATTATGTGACCATTGCCGCACCGCGTGCGCCTTATCCTCCTATTGAAATTGTTAAAGAAAATCTGGGTGTAAGTGAAGAAGTTGCGGATTATTGCCGCATAGCCATTGCGCAGCAGTTTGAATCACCTTGGGATGAATTGATCACGGGGAAAATGTATGAGTATAGAGGTCAGGGTAAGTTGTTACTCGTTTATGATAAAGACGATGAATTGGTGTGTCACACAGATGCGGACCAAGCGCAAAAGTATTGGCCAGATGCCCTGTGCATTAAAACCCAAGGTTTAGGTCATTTTAAGTTACTGTGGAATGACAGCGTCATGAATCAGGTGGCTCAGTTTATATCAGGTGAAGAGGTGGATCGAATGCCTGAAGTGAATGTGGCCCAGAAAGCTTAATGATGCATTAGCAGTATATTTGCTGGCTTCAAAAAATCATGACAATGCTATAATAGGTTTTTTATTTGAATTCATTAAATGTAGAGGCACTTATGAGCTGGAATGTATATTTATCAGGTGAGATCCATACCGATTGGCGCGACCAAATTATGGAGGGCGCTAAAGACTTGCCTATCACCTTCACATCAGCCGTAACGGATCACGAATCCAGTGATGCGGCGGGTGATGGCCTTGGTGCGGAAGAGAATAGTTTTTGGCGTGATCATAAGTCAGCCAAGGTAAATGCTATTCGTACTAAAAACTTATTAGAGCAATGCGATTTAGCCATAGTGAGATTTGGCGATAAATACAAACAATGGAACGCTGCATTTGATGCCGGTTATTTGGCTGCCCTTGGTACACCTTATATTACTCTTCACGATGACAATATTGTACATCCATTGAAAGAGGTGGATGGCGCTGCGATGGCATGGGCACAAAGCCCAGATCAGATTGTAGAAATTTTGAAGTATGTGATCACTAAAAAATAGTGTCCGCTATTTATAAAGTGTAATTAAAAAACGCCGCAATGTTTAATTAGCGGCGTTTTTGTTTGCGTGGTAATAGTCGTTAGCTGAACTTATGAGTCTATTTGTTAGCACAGCACTTTTTGTATTTCTTTTCGCTGCCGCATAGGCAGGTATCATTCCTATTCAAGATGATAGGCTGAATTTGAGTGTCGCCGCTCACATAAAACCAGTGCTCGCCTTCTTTAATAAAATCACTTAGCTCCTCTAAAACACTAAAGCCTTGCGGGCTGTCGGGGTCTTTGAAGTACGCTTTAAAGTGAACTTGGCTATCCGTACTTTTAATGATTTCAAGCTTTAGCCATTGATCGTCGGGCTCTACAGATAGGTTTTGTGGACGCGTGCTGGCAAGCCAGCTCTTATTAACATATTCACTTAAGCCAAGAACAAACGCGCTAAAACGTGAGCGCATAAGCTGCTCTGGGTTTTTGGCGGCTTGACCTTTGTGCAAAGGCTCGCAGCATTGTGCATATTGCGCTGGGTTGCTTGTTTGCAGTTGGCAAGGGCAAATCATGTTAGGACTATTGACCTTGTTTACTATTTAACAGTGCCTGCAGTGCTTGAGATAAAATCTCTGGGCGCTCAGGGTTTCGTAAACAGCTTAATAAAAGGGTGCGAATGCCAGGCAGGAATAATAAATCCCCAACAATTTTGATAAACACAGCAAAGCGCGCTTGCGGGTCGTTTTCAATGTCAGAGGCTTGATTTAAGTAAGCCAGTGTTAATAAAAAGTCGGTGATTTTATCTGGCATAAAAGCAAGGTCGTCATAGTTACGTGTGGCAAATGCTAATACGCAGGCTACGTCTTCTTTGTAGTCACTGGCCATCCAGGTTGACCAAGTGTTTAGGCGTAACTCATCGCTGTGGCACGCGCCTAGAATACGTAAGCTGGCTTCAATGGCGCTGCTTTGTTTTGGTGTTTTTAAATCGGCTTCAAAACGTTTGCTAATGATGTCAGCCAATTGATGTGGAGTCGTGTGATGCTCCAAACATTGCGCAAACGCTAAATACACTTCAGCAGGCATAAATGGCAGACAAGCAATTAAGCTGGCTTGGTAGTCTTGTTGGCGCGCTGCTAGGTCAGCAATACCTTGCATGCCTAAGTGCTGCCAGTTATTAAGGTGTTCTTTATTTAAGGCACCCGCTTGTAAATAACTGACCACGCCGTCTAAATGCTCAGAGGCTTTTCTGTGTTGGCTTGCTTGTACTAGGGCGTGAATATTTGCACGGCGAATATCATCGGGCTTAAAGGCAAATGGATTGTCTTTAAGTGGGTCTTCCATTTCCGTGTCGCTCACGTCAGGTGTTTTACTTAGCTGAATAAGGCGGTGTACTAAATCATCTCGTACGTAAGGAATGATTTGACCTTGTTCATCTAATGGCCATTTTAAAAAAAACAAAGTTTCGTTTTGGCTTTGACCTTTTGGGCTAATGTATAAAGCCAACCAAGCATGCTGCAAATAGGGAAAAGGGTAAGGGCTTTGTGCATCTTCAAACTGTTTGAACAGGCTTTTATCCAATTTGCGAATACGGCGACCCACATCGTATAAACGGTAGCTACCCTCTATCTTGGATAAATATTCGCTTAAGTTCATACAGCCGCTCACTTACAGTTTAAAATTGAAAGTACCAATCGATACATCTTGACCCAACTGTTGTCCGTGGCGCTTGAGCTTAGGATTCAGATAGGGGTCAAAGGCCGGACATTATACCGCTAGGCACCATTGGCATGAAGCCTGAAATGAGCTTGTTTATCAGTATTTTTGTATCGTGGCTAAGAAGTGCCTAGGTGGCTAGGCCAAGTAATACTAAATAGATCAATACTTCAAATATCTGCTGGGCAGCCCCGAGGGCATCACCCGTGTAGCCTTGCAGTCGCTGCTTGAAATACCTGTATATAGCAAAAAAACTTATACCGAGCACAAGCAATAACACCCCATAAGCCTGTAATGGCAACCAATACAAAGGCACCAGTGCAATAGCCCAAGCTAATAGAATGTCACGCTTAAACACTTGCTGGGCAATGGGTTTGCTTTTGCTGGCATCGAGATCCTGCACGTAAGGCAAAACCAAAATAAAACTAATGGCCAAAGCACGGCTCACACCATGGGCCACTAATAAGTAGATTAATAACGAAAGTTGCTCGTTTAGGGTTAAGTGATACAGGGCGAAAAACTTCACCGCCAGCATCAGGGTTAAGCCTGTCACACCATAAGTGCCTAGGCGGCTGTCCTTCATGATGCGCAAAATATCTTGCTGGGCCCAGCCACCACCAAAGCCATCACAAGCATCGGCAAAGCCATCTTCATGAAAGGCTCCGGTAAACAAGATGCCGGCAATCATGGTGATTAATAGACTGATTTCACTGGGAAACACTTGCAGGCATAAAACAAAAACCAAAAAGCACCACCCCGCTAAAATTTGCCCCATTAATGGGAAGTAGGCACTTGCACGGTTTAGGTTGTCAGAGTTATAAATTACCCAGTTGGGGGCGGGTAAACGCGTATAAAACGCCACAGCATTAAAAAAGCGATGAGACACTTGCTTAAGGGTTTTGATTAACATGCTGTGACAATCCAATCCGCCTTGAGCTGGCAGGGTAACGAGGCCATAATATGCGGCCTAAAAAAGCCATTATCATACCCATTAAAATACAGTCGGTACATGAATCTAACTGAGCAAACTCGCAGAGAACAATTAAGCCTAATTCTGCAAGATATAGAGCTAGCCCTTAGAGAATATGATCTGTGGTTATCACCCGCAGATGAGCGCT
>Ga0209712_10002558_pt1 | contig 14911 bp, 17 predicted proteins | sample ArcOceMetagenome_FD_187443 | JGI IMG/M metagenome (GOLD analysis project Ga0209712, IMG submission 187443) | Marine eukaryotic phytoplankton communities from Arctic Ocean - Arctic Ocean - Greenland ARC118M Metagenome (SPAdes) (version 2) | ecosystem: Environmental > Aquatic > Marine > Oceanic...
CACCGAGGGGGTGGGCAATCTGCCCCCTTTCTTTTATTATGTAAAGAGTAAAAATAATGGCAACTTATGTCTCACTTGCAAATGAAGTTCTCAGACGGCTCAATGAAGTACAGATTGATGCGGCTGGCGATGGATTTGATACTCTTAGAAATGTCCAAGCCCTTGCTAAAGATGCTATCAATAGTAGTATCAGACGTATATTGCAAGATGGTCAAGAGTGGCCTTTCATTAAAACAACATACACACAAACGCTACAAGTAGGCGTTACTACATATTCTTTCCCTGCAGACTTTTCAAGTGCTGATTGGGGAACCTTCTACATAAAGAAATTAGCTTCTGCTAATAACAATCCTAATATACTAAATGCTATCTCATATGAAGAGTACACAATGTCACGCAGATCATCTGATGACAATGCTGGCTCTGCTGGTGCTGGTGTGCCATCTCAGGTATTCCAGACATATGGTTCGTCTTTTGGAGTTACACCCTCACCTAATGCTGCCTATGAAGTAGAGTACACATATTGGAGTACTCCAGCCTCACTTAATTTGTTTGATGATGTAAGCATTATACCTGAGCGATTTAGCCATGTGGTCATTGATGGTGCTATGATGTACATGATGCAGTTCCGTTCTAATGCACAGAGCGCACAAATGCACCAAGCTTCTTTTGAAGATGGTATTAAAGCCATGCGTAATGTATTAATGGATGATAAGTTAAACATGCGATCAGCCTACATTGTAAGGACAAGACAACGTACTTCAATAGGAATGGCATAACAGCATGGCTGATCAATTATCAGTACACAAAATAATGTGCAGAGGCGGCTTAGACACTAGCCGTGATGTACTAGCACAGGGAGAGCAATCCCCCGGTAGTGCCATTCAGATGGTTAACTATGAAGCTGCTATAACAGGTGGCTATAGACGTATTAGTGGCTTTGCTAATTCCTATGGCACAGTCACAGGTACAGGTGCTGTACTAGGTGTTAACGTAGTTAATGGTATCAATGATGGTATCTTAGCTTGTCGTACTCCCAGTTCTGGTAATAACTATTTACACCGATGGAACAACTCTACCTCTGCATGGGTAGCTGTTACCTGTGGTGGTTCACCTACAATGACAGGCGTAAGTAAAGTAAGGTTTAGTAACTTTAACTTTGCCACTCCAAAGACTATTCTTACAGATGGTATTAATCCTGCTGCTACTTATGATGGTACTACCTATACACAGATAACACACTCTTCTGCACCTACCGATCCAAAGTTTGCAGTAGACTATGCCAATCATATGTTCCTTGCAGGTGATCCAGCACATCCTACTAAGCTATTCTTTAGCGCACCTTTAGCAGAGACAGACTTTGCTACAGGCAATGGTGCTGGAGTAATTAATGTAGGTTTTGACATAGTAGCTATTAGACCCTTCCGAGATTTCCTATACATATTTGGTACTAATGCAATCAAAGCATTGAAGGGTACTAGTACTTCTGACTTTACACTATCTAGTATTACGCATGACTTAGGTTGTCTTGCTACCGACAGTGTTATTGAAATTGGTGGTGATCTATTATTCCTTAGTCAGGATGGACTACGCCCTATTTCTGGTACAAGTAAGATTGGAGATGTACAGTTAGAAACCATATCCAAAGATATTCAATCCCTATTTTCAGAGATTATATTTGATATAGATTTGTCAGGACTATCTTCTGTAGTGATACGCAAAAAGTCACAGTTCCGTTTGTTCTTTGCAGCAGCAGAATCTCAGGGAGTGATTGGCGGTATACGTAAACATCCTGAGGGATTCTCGTTTGAGTTCGGTCAGTTACTAGGACTAGAAGCTACTTGTGCTGCTAGTGGTTACATAGGCCAGTTTGAATTTGTAATACATGGTACGTCTACAGGTAAAGTACATAGACAAGAAATTGGTAACGACTTTGCAGGTAGTGACATATTCAGTGTGTATCAGACTCCATATTTATACATGGAGAATCCTGAGCAGCGTAAGATATTTCATAAGGTTAATACATATCTTAGAGCAGAAGGTGATAACGATATTATTTTATCCGTAGTATATGACTATGAAGATATTAATGTACTAAACCCCACAAACTATACAATGACTACTACAGGTGCAGCAGCCTATTATAATGAGGCTTCTTATAATACTACAGCTATATTCAGTGGTAATCCATCCCCAATACAGACAACTAACATAGCAGGTTCTGGTAAGTCTGTATCTTTTAAATATGTAACTAATGGTACTGATGCTAGTCACAGCATACAGGGCATAGTAATAACTTATGGCACTGGAGATTTAAGATAAAATGGCTGGCTATACTAGACAATCCGTTGCAGACATAGTTGCAAACGCAGTAATAAAAGCGGCTCCCGTTAACGCAGAGTACAATGCGCTACGAGATGTTTTCGCATTCTCAACTGGTCACAAGCATGACGGCTCTTCTACTGAGGGTGCTTATGTACCTCTCATTGCAGACGTTGATGCACTAAACAAAGTAGTTATTGATACTACAAATAATCGTATTGGTTTCTTTGTACAAGTAAGTACGGGTACAGTGGAGCAACTACGCATTCAAGATGGGGCATTTATACCTGTCACCGATGATGATGTTGACCTTGGTGCTTCTGGTTCTGAGTTCAAAGACTTATACATTGATGGTATTGGCTACATTGACACCCTTACAGTACATGAGAATGCTACCATTGCTGGTACTCTAGGTGTCACAGGTTTATCAACACTAGCCAGTGTGGACATTAATGGTGGTAACATTGATGGTACTGTTATTGGTGCAGCTACTCCTGCTGCTGCTACTGTCACTTCTCTTGTGGCTACTACTGCAGATATTAATGCAGGTACTGTGGATGCTACTATAGGTGGGACTACTCCTGCTGCTGGTACATTTACTTCAATCGTAGCAACTACCGCAGACATTAACGCTGGTACTGTAGATGCCACTATTGGTGGAACTACTCCTGCTGTCGGTACATTTACTTCTGTTATTGCAGCAACTGCGGATATTAACGCTGGTACTATAGATGCTACTGTTATTGGTGGAACAACACCAGCCGCAGCAACAGTTACTTCTCTTGTAGCCACTACTGCAGACATTAATGGTGGTACTATTGATGGGTCTACCATTTCTGGTGGCACGTTAAACAATGCTCAGATTGGTAACACTACTGCTAGTACAGTAACAGGAACTACAGTAACGGCTGCTAACTTTGTTGGCCCTATTGCTGGTGCAGTAACAGGTAATGTTACAGGTAATACTGCAGGTGTTCACACTGGCGCAGTCACAGGTGATGTTACAGGTAACGTAACTGCAGGTTCTGGCTCAAGTTCATTCACCAATGTAACCATCAATGGTTCGTTAGATATGAACGCTGGTACATCTGCTACCATTACAGGCTTATCTACTCCTGTACAAAACTCAGACGCTGCTACTAAGCAATACGTAGATACTGTACTTGCAGCAACAATAGACTCTGCTCCTGCGGCTTTAGATACTCTGAACGAGTTGGCTGCTGCACTAGGTGATGATGCTAACTATGCTGCTACCACTACTACTGCATTAGCCACAAAGCTGCCTAAGGCAGGTGGAACCATGACTGGTGCCATTGCTATGGGTACTAACAAAGTCACTGGCTTAGGCGCACCTACGGCTGGCACAGACGCTACTACAAAGACATACGTAGATGCAGGTGATGCACTACAAGTACTCAAAGCTGGTGATACCATGAGTGGTGTCTTAGCAATGGGTGCTAACAAGATTACAGGTGTAGCTGATCCTACTACTAACCAAGATGCTGCTACTAAAGTATACGTAGATGTTATCTTAGGCTCTGCCACGGCAGCAGCAACAAGTGCATCTAATGCATCCACTAGTGAGACAAACGCAGGAAACTCTGCTACTGCTGCGGCTGCTAGTTATGATTCATTTGACGACAGATACCTTGGCCCTAAGAGCAGCGCACCAACGCTGGATAATGACAGTGCCAGTTTACTGGAGGGTGCTTTATACTGGAACTCTACAAGTAATAATTTATGGGCCTACACTGGGTCTTCGTGGGTATTAACTGCACCTAATTCTGTTAACCAGAATCTAATTAATATAGTTGGTGGCGAACTCCTTTCTACAGAAGACTTAGGCTCTATAACAGCAGCAGTTACTTCAGGAACGGGTAACTCTATATCTGCTGTGGCTGCGGCAATTGCAAATGTTAACACTGTTGCTGGCATATCCGCTAATGTAACTACTGTTGCTGGTATATCTTCTGATGTTACTACAGTAGCAGGTATATCTGCAAATACTACTACAGTAGCTGGAATATCTGCAAACACTACTACAGTAGCAGGTATTGCTAGTGACGTTACTGCGGTTGCAGGAAAGACTGCACAGTTAGCACTGTTAGGCACTGCGGATGCTGTCGCTGACATGAATACACTTGGTACGGCTGATGTAGTATCAGACATGAATACTCTAGGTACAGCAGATGTTGTAGCCGACATGAATACTTTAGGTACAGCAGATGTTGTAGCTGACATGAACACGTTAGGTACAGCCGATGTAGTAGCGGATATGAACACACTAGGTACGTCAGCTATTGTATCAGACATGAATACTCTTGCCGCCATATCCAGTAATATTACTTCTGTAGCAGGTAATGCTTCTAACATAAACTCTGCAGTGTCAAACTCTTCTAACATTAACGCTGCAGTATCTAATGCTTCTAACATTAACTCTGCAGTATCTAACTCAGCTAACATAAACACTGTTGCTGGTATATCTTCTGATGTTACTACAGTATCTGGTAATACCTCAAACATAAACAGTGCGGTAAGTAATGCCTCAAATATAAACAGTGCGGTAAGTAACGCAACTAACATTAACTTAGTAGCAGGGTCAATAAGTGACGTTAATGCATTTGTTAATAAGTATCGTATTTCGTCATCCGCACCTACCACATCACTAGACTCTGGTGACCTATGGTGGAACACAACATCTAATGAACTGAGGGCTTATAACACCTCTGCAAGTGTATGGGCAGCAACCGCACCCACAGCAGCTAACCAACTTGCAATTGATATTGTAGCTGGTGATATTCTTTATACAGAAGATAATGGCTCTATAACTCAGGCAGTTACTACAGGTGTTGGTGCTGGAATGATAGCTACAGTTGGCAGTGCAATTGCTAACGTAAATAGTGTTGGTGGTTCTATTGCTAATGTTAACTCTGTTGCTGGTAACTCTTCTAACATTAATGCTGCTGTAAGCAACGCATCAAACATTAATGCTGCTGTAAGTAATGCTTCTAATATTACTAGCGTAGCAGGTAACTCTTCTAATATAAACTTAGCTGCTGGTTCTATTACTAACGTCAATCTGGTTGCTGGTTCCATTGCAAATGTTAATACTGTTGGCTCTTCAATAGCTGATGTTAACAGGTATGCTAACGAATACCAGATTGCCTCATCTGCCCCTGCTTCACCTAGTCAGGGTGACTTGTGGCTGGACACTGTTGCAAGTGTTTTAAAGTATTACACAGGTTCTGCATGGTCTGGAATTATCTCAGGAATAACCAGTGTGGCGGCTGATTCATCACCCCAATTAGCTGGTGCATTAGATGGACAAAACAACAACTTGACGAATATCGGTACTATATCTGGTACTAACTTACAGCTAGACTTTGGAGGTCTATAACAATGAGTAAATTACTACAACTACGTGGCGGCACGACTTCCGAACATGCATCCTTTACAGGTGCCTTACGTGAAGTTACTGTTGACACAGATAAAGACACTCTAGTAATCCACGATGGATCTACTGCAGGGGGTCACGCATTACCTAGAACTGCTGCTGAGATTGTAGCTTTGATTTCTAATGATGCTATTGATAGTCAACACTATGCTGCAGGATCTATTGATCTTGAACATATGAGTGCTAACTCTGTTGACTCTGATCAATACGTGGATGGTTCTATTGATCTAATACATATGAGTGCTAACTCTGTTGACTCAGATCAGTACGTTGATGCGTCCATTGATACTGCCCATATCGGTAACTTACAGATCACTACTGGTTTGATTGCGGCTGACGCAGTTACAGGTGCTAAGATTGCAGATGACGCAGTTGATAGTGAGCATATTGCAGCAGGAAGTTTGGATACGGAACACTATGCTGCAGGTTCTGTTGATACCGCAGCATTAGGTGCAGACTCTGTAACTACTGCAAAGATTGCTGACAGTGTTGCACTTGGCGGTAGCCCAACGACTACTACACAATCTGCTGCAGACAACTCAACTAAAGTAGCTACCACTGCTTACGCAGATGCTGCAATTGCGGCTCTAGCAGACTCTGCTCCATCTACGCTTAACACTTTGAATGAACTAGCGGCTGCACTAGGTGATGATGCAAACTATGCAACTACTACTGCGACTGCTATTGGTACTAAGATGCCTCTAGCTGGAGGTGCTTTCACAGGTGCTGTCACTACCAACTCAACTATTGATGGAAGGGACGTAGCAGCAGACGGAGTGTTGGCTACTAATGCTTTACCTAAGTCTGGTGGAGCAATGACAGGAGCCATAACAACTAACTCTACCTTTGATGGTCGTGATGTTGCTACTGATGGTACTAAGCTGGATGGTATTGAAGCTAGTGCTACAGCAGACCAGACAGCAGCACAGATAAAAACTCATTTAGAGAATGGCATTGACAGTGTTCATTATGTTGATGGTTCTATTGACCGAGTGCACTTAGCGGCAGATATTATTGATGGTACAAAGATTGCTAATGATGCAATAAATAGTGAACACTATGCGGCTGGTAGTATTGATGCAGAACACCTAGCCTCGGATTCTGTTACCGAAGCAAAGATGGCGGCAAACTCTGTAGACTCTCAGGCTTATGTTGATGGAAGTATTGATGAAGCACACATAGGTAATTTACAAGTTACAGGTATGAAGCTAGGTGTTGACAGACGTAATACAGGTGCTACAACAGATATATATAGTGGTAACGCCAATGACTATACCTTCTATGATGCTGACGTAGGTATCCGTTGGTACACTGCTAACGCTGAAGATATGCGTCTTACAGATGCTGGTGCTTTGCACGTTGATAATGACGTAATTGCTTTCTCAACTACTATCTCAGACAAAAGATTAAAGCACGACATAGAGCCTATTACAGATGCATTATATAAGGTTGGTCAGTTAAATGGTGTAACTTTTACTTACAACAAAAATGATAAGAAGTCTGCTGGACTTATTGCACAAGATGTTGAAAAAGTATTACCTTCAGCAGTAACAGAAACAGAATTACCTTTACAACAGGATGATGGTGTAGCTTACAAGACTGTTCAGTATGACCAAACAATTGGTTTATTAGTTGAAGCAATCAAGGAGCTTACTGATAAAGTAGAAAAACTGGAGAATAAATAATGGCGGTACCTACAGGACAAGTTGGTTTATCTGACATTGCTGCTGAGTATGGTGGTTCAGCACCACACGCTATGAGCGAATATTACGGTAAGGGTAATGCTGCTGGTTCAGGTCAGATGCTACTACACGCAAACTTTCAAGGCACATCAAATATTTTTACGTTTAATATAAGTTCAGGAGCTAATAAGAATTTTAGAACTTTAGCTGTAGCGGCTGGATGGGATCAGTCTGCTATTCCTCACGGAACTCTTTCATCAGGGCAAATTCTTTCATCGGGTTCAACAGGCTCTTATGCGTTTGTGATAAATGGTTCGTTACCATCAGGTTCTAAATTTATTAACAATGGCACAATTGTTGGTCGTGGTGGAAACGGTGGTAGTTCTTCAGGTAATGACCGTAACTGCATCACAGGAGGGGGTTCAACAGGCAGTGGTACTTCAGCAGGGCCAGGTTTACAAATAAGCACAGCAATCATCATACACAACTCAGGACGAGTAGCTGGTGGCGGTGGTGGTGGTGGAGCAGGTGGTCGTGGGGCAAATACTTATGGCGCAGGAGGAGGCGGTGGTGGCGGCATCGGTGGCTCATCAGGTGGCTCGTCTAACCATGCTGGTGGTGGTGGTGGAGGTTCTACAACTTCTGCTGGCGGTGGTGGAGGTGGTTATGGACTTGGTGGTTGGTCTTGTCCGGGTGGCTGGACTTCTGGTTCTGGTGGTTCAGGAGGTGGATATGGCGCAAATGGTTCTGGAGGTGGTGCTGGTGGTGGTGGTGGCCCCGGTGGTGGTGGCGGTTCAGGTGGTGCGGCTACTTCAGGAAACGGCAATGTTACGTGGAGTGCTAATGGCACAAGAAACGGAAGTTTAGGCTAATTAACAGGAAATATTATGAAAACTTATACACATAAAGTAAGGGCGTTTGAATCAGAAAGAGGAACAATAACAATTTCGGTGCATGATTCAGATGATAATCAGGTAGATTTAATGAGTATTGATTTACCACAGGATGAAGATGGCTTGTACTTTGTAGGCGATGACTTAAAAACACACGTTGAAGGTTTTTTTGCAACAGAATTTTATGATAAATCGGCAACAATAAAATCGGCTGCTCCAGCAAATTCAAGTGCAATAGCTGCAATGATCGTACCTTATCCTGAAGAAGAAGCACCAGAAGAGGTTGATATTTCAGAGTCAACTAATGCTGTAATTGATATTAGACTTAGAACACATGGCTTAATTTAGTGATCAAAGCTACTAAGGGTTATGCACAACGAAGGTTTAATGTGTGCATGGAATGTGAAAATTACAAACCAACCTTCTTTGGTGGCTCATGTAAGTTATGTGGATGTGCAGTTAGAGTAAAAATAACTTTGGCTTCTCAAGATTGTCCAATTGATAAATGGAAGAAAATTGATGTACAAATCTCATAAGGAACTTTTATCTAAAGAACAATTTGGTAAAATTGAGGAAGAAATTATGGGTAGGAATTTCCCATGGTTTTATAACGATGCTATAGTCTACGATGGTGACGGCAAATCTCAATTTGTGCATATGATGTACTATGAAGGTAAGCAAAATAGTGAGTATTTTCCTATAATAATTCCTATTATTGAAAAATTAGACAGTTGGATACTACTGTCAGCAAAGATTAATTCTTTAGGTAGAACAGAATCAATTGTTGAAAACTCAATGCACATTGATCTAATGAACAAATCATATCTAAACACTAACCCTTTTAAAACAGCAATTTTTTATTTAAATAATAACAATGGGTATACTAAATTTGAAACAGGTGAAAAAGTAACTAGTGAAAAAAATAAATTAATTGTATTTGATGGTAACAAAAGACACACAGGAACATCTAATAGTTGTGAAGCAAAACGTAGAGTTATATTAAATATAAACTATATTCCATTGGTCTGGTCTGCTTGACTGTGTTAACAAAATTAATAGAAGATAAAAATTTTCTATCAGATTTACAAAAAGACCTTATTAAGAATGAAGTATTAGGTTCTTCTTTTCCGTTTTACTGGGAAGATAGTGCCGCTTATGAAAATGATGGTCACGGTTATTTAGTGCATACAATCTTAGCAAGACCTGAAGGTCGTAAACAAGATGATAATCGTATTAACTCAGACTATTATGAATTTTTTTTAAGCTTGTTTGATACGTTCTGTAATAAACACAATATTAAGTATAGAGAAGTTTTACGAATGGCTATTAATTTAACAATGAACAACGGAACACCTGTTAGTCCTACGCACACTGACCATGATTTTCCACATAATCAATTTCTTTTATATTTTAATGATAGCGAAACATCGTTAACAACAATATATGATAGAGATAAAACAATCTTACATGAGATTAAAGCAGAACAATTTAAAGGAGTGGCCTTTCCTGACAATCAACATTCAGTCACGATGCCTACAGAAGGTAGAAGAGTTGTAGGAGTGTATACTTTCCGATGAATATTAAATCTATATGCATTGTTGGGGGTGGATCAAGTGGTTGGCTAATGGCAACTGCTTTACAAAAACAATGTCCAAAAATAAAAGTGACATTAATTGAGTCTCCTGATGTTCCAACAATAGGTGTTGGTGAGTCCACCATACCTTATACAACATATTTTATAAACGATTATCTTGGTTTAAATGAAAAAGAATGGATGTCATATTGTGATGCTACATATAAAGCATCAATTAGATTTAATGACTTTCGTAAACATGGAGAAACTTTATACCACCCTTTTTGGACAGACGAAGAAGCTAGTTATAATGGGTTTGATTGGGCAATAAAAAGAGAATTAACTAACTTAGACAAACCAAGTATTGATAATTATTACAGTACAAACTTTATTGCCTACCACATGAGTCAAGAAAATAAGTTTTCAAAATTAGAAGGTGAAGGATTTTCTTATGCACATCATTTAGATTCAGTAAAGTTAGCCGAATTTTGTAAGAATAAATTTACAGGTACTCATTTATTAGCAACTGTAACCGATGTTTTATTAGATAAGAACAAGAACATTTCGTCTGTTCATACAGATAAAGAAATTGTAAAAGCTGACTTGTTTGTAGACTGTACAGGGTTTAAGTCTTTACTTATTGATGGTGTGTATAAAGAACAATTTGAGTCAATAAGCGATACTATGCTGAATGACAGAGCATTGATGTGTCGTATATCATATAAAGATAAACACAAAGAACTTGAGCCGTTTACAGATTGCACAGCATTAAGTTCAGGGTGGGTTTGGAATGTGCCATTATGGTCACGAATAGGAACTGGGTATGTTTACAGCAGTAAATTTCAAACAGACGAATCAGCAAAAAAAGAGTTTAAACAATATCTAAAAAATAAGTTTGGTCAAGATAGAGTTAACAATGTAGAAATTAGATCGTTAAAAATTAAAGCAGGGAAATATAAAAACGGCTGGGTACAAAATTGTTTAAGTTTAGTGTTAGCTTCAGGATTTATTGAACCTCTTGAGTCTACTGCTTTAGCAATGACAGCTTATCAAATAGAGTCTTTTATTGAAGCTATACAAACAGAAAACAAATCATACGCATACTCCGCTTTTAATCGTGCAATTTACAACAAAAAAATTGACACTTTGCACAATGAAGTTCATAACTTTGTATTAACACACTATGTAAACTCTACAAGAACTGATAGTAAATATTGGAAATACATTGCCGAAGAGATGCCAATCCCTAGTAGCTTGCTTGATAATTTAGATAGGACAAGTCTAGGTCTTTGGTTTCCTGAAAAATCGTGGGAGTGTATTTTACTTGGATTTCAAATTAATAGTAAATGGTCACCAACAAATTTAACATGGGATGAAGTTGTGTTAAAATCTTTAAACGATGTAGAAGTTAAAGAAGTAATGAGTAAGCTTAATTACTTAACAGACATACAAAAAAATAAAGTAACACAGATTAAAAACATTCCATTATTATATGATTATTTAAATACAAGGATTTTTGAATGAAGGAATTAAGTTGGAATTACTACGATGCATTAAGTCCAGAAGTAGTTGATTCAATCCTAGAAATATGTCTTAACGAAAAATTAGTAGATGGAGAAGTAGGGCAGAGTGATATGTCTTACCTTGTTGATAGTAAAGTAAGAAAGTCTAAAATAGCTTTGTTAGACAAACAAAAACATGCACAAATTTTTAATTTAATGTTTGGTTACGTTTTAGACTGCAACAGATATGCCTATGGTTTTGACATTGACCAAATTGAAAATTGTCAGTTTAGTGTTTATGATTCTGATAATAAGGATTTCTATGACTGGCATTTTGACACACAATGGGGTAATAGTACATTAGTAGATAGAAAAATTAGTTTAGTAGTACAATTGTCTGATAGAACAGATTATGAAGGTGGTGTATTTGAAATTGAACATGTTACGTATTCGCCTGAAGACAGAATTAAAATGCAAAACAAAGGTGCAATAATTACATTTCCATCTTTTTTAAATCATAGAGTTACTCCTGTTACAAAAGGTAAACGAATGTCATTAATAGTTTGGGCAGAAGGAAAAAACTTTAGATAATATTAGGAGTATATAATGAGCATAGAGTACAGGGGTGAAACCTTCTCTGGCTACAACAAGCCTAAACGTACCCCTAAGCATCCTACAAAGTCGCATGTAGTACTCGCCAAAGAAGGATCTACAATTAAGATGATTCGTTTTGGTGAGCAAGGTGCTAGTACAGCAGGTAAGCCCAAGGCAGGTGAGTCAGATAAGATGAAAGCCAAGCGTAAGTCCTTCAAGGCTAGGCATGGTAAGAACATTGCTAAGGGCAAAATGTCTGCGGCATATTGGGCTGATAGGGAAAAATGGTGAGGTTATTATGAAAGGTGTTACACATTACTTACCAAATGGTAAGAAGTATACAGGTAAGACTCACAGTACTAATGGTAAACTTATGACAGGTGCAAAGCATACTCCTTCTAGTAAACCTCTAACTCATAAGAAAACTAAAAAGTAATGTTTGCTCTAGTAGTAGCTACTATGCTTTCAGTAAGTGAAGAACCTGCACTGCCTGTTATGGTATCTAGTTATTCAACTCTTAAAAGATGTAGAGTGGAGTTATTGATCGTAGCTAAAGAGTTAGAGTATAAATTAGTTACGAGTCCTCTTCTTGGTTATGCAGCTCAAAAAGAAACTGAGGAGAAAACTACTATAGCATTCTGTGTAAAAAACATTGAGAGTATATAATGAACTCCAGTCCTTTAGAGATATACCCAGTTCATGTATCATCTACTCTTGCTCCTATAGGACAGGGTTTACTTATTGAACCATCTGTCAACAGGGTTAAAGCTGAGTACCTAGTAGTTCAACCATCAAGAGAACCATATGGTGTGCCACAAGAATATACAAAGAGGGTCTGGGTATGTTAGCAGAATTAGCAATAGCTAATGCAGCATTTCAAGTTATTAAACAAACTCTGTCTAATGGTAAAGAGATTGCAGATGCTGGTTCGGCTGTAACTAAATACTTTAGTGCCAGTCAATCTATACAGCAGAAAGCTGCCATTGGTACAGGTGATGTACTAGGAGCATTCCAAGCAAAGCAAGCAATAGAACGTCAGGAAAAAGAACTAGAGTGGATGCTAAACAAACAATCTATTCAAGGCTACTATAAGTATTGCCAGTTTAGAGATGCGTTTTACAAGAAACAAAAAGATGAAGCAGTTAAGAAAAGAGTAAAGGCTAAAAAGCTACAGGGTAATTTAGAAGTAGGTTTTATAATAACATTCTTTGCTGTAGTTTTTATTGGTGCATTTGTTGGCGTGTTAATTTATATAAAAGGAACTTTGTAAAATGGCTGACCATAAGTTAACAGATCAAGAGAAAGAACAAATAGCTGAACTAGCTGCGGATAAGGCGTATGATCGTTTCTATCTTGCTGTAGGTAAGTCAGTAACAAAGAAACTTATGTGGATCATTGGTGCAGGTGCTGCAGCTATCTGGTTTTTCCTAGAAGGAGATACCTTTAAGTGATCCCTTGCAAAGTGTGTGGTTCATATGATGTGGTTACTGGACATAGAGTTTGTAGGCAGTGCAGTAGTAAGGAGTAGTAGTATGTTTGTATTACCGATGGAAGCTATCACCATGTTAGTCAGTACCATAGGAGGTGCTGTAATGAAGATGTGGTCACAGGGGCAAGCAGATAAGGCTGAACAACAGAAGCAGCTTATAGCCCGTAGTACAGCCTCTGAGGATAGTGTTCAGAATGCACGTAGCTACGATACTCCCAATGCACAATGGATTAGAAGATTCCTAGTAGTATCTTTTATGGCTATGGCAGCATTCATACTACTAGCACCAGTACTAGGATTTAAAACAGTAGTACCTGTGGACGTTACCTCAGGCTTTAGTTTTCTATTCTTTGACTTTAAGAACACAGTAACAGAGTGGGTATCATTAGAGGGGATGGTTACACCAGCTTGGTTACCACACGCTATAATGGCAGTAGTGGGTATGTACTTTGGTCAGAGTATAGTTGCTAGAAAGTAATTTAAATAAATCTTTACATATATGTATCCGTATGCTACTCTAGTGAAACCCCCACCCCCCGTGATACATATAGAATATTATATACTATAAGGTTACCACACTCTCAGTGTCTACTTCCCTTCCTAATCAATACTATTTATAAGAGAGTCTATATATGCCTCAACAACAATTCAAAGGTTACAGTGAAGATCAGATGAAGCGTATAGCTTCTAAGCTGGGGCATACAGGTGGCTTAGATACATTGGATGGTTATCTGCAAGGTAACCCTAATGCTATGAACAAGTATAATTCATTGAATAGTGCTGTTACTAAACGCTATGCAGTGGGCGGTGTAGTAAAACCACCTGAGGGAATAGTCACTACTGCTGATACTACATTAGGTCAAACTACAGTTAATCAAAGTTTGAATCCTGTACTTCCAACTGCCACACCTACAATAGCTGCAGCTACAACTGAAAATGCAAATCAATTAATGACTTCTGGTGCAGGTCAATTAACTGGTACTACACCTAACGCTGCAGCAACTCAAGCTGCCTACACTGCGGCTGAGGCACCTACTGCTACGGCAGCTAACTTAGCCACTACCTCAACTGCTGCACCTGCAGTGTCTACTAACTTGGCTGGTGTTAATGCTGCTCAAGGTACAGTATCAACAGATGCACAGGTAACTGCTGCACAACAGGTAGGTACATCCGTAAGCGGCTTAGATGCAGCACAGACTACAGCAACACAAGTAGAAGGCGCACCAACACGTACCATTGAAGGTGGAGAGTTAGTTAACCCTGTTGCAGATGCATCTAAGGCAGCAGCATTCACTGAACAGATTACAGCAGCACAAGCAGATCCGTCTTCACGGGCTACTGTACAAGGTCAGCTTGCTACATTAATGACTTCCTTTGATGAAGGTAAGACACCAGCATGGGC
>Ga0209712_10002559_pt1 | contig 14907 bp, 14 predicted proteins | sample ArcOceMetagenome_FD_187443 | JGI IMG/M metagenome (GOLD analysis project Ga0209712, IMG submission 187443) | Marine eukaryotic phytoplankton communities from Arctic Ocean - Arctic Ocean - Greenland ARC118M Metagenome (SPAdes) (version 2) | ecosystem: Environmental > Aquatic > Marine > Oceanic...
GCTATCGTTATCCTGACCGCTTTTGCTGGCGCTCATTTAGTCAGACAACAAGGGCTCAGCACCTTGATGCAAGCTCAACAAAAAATGCAGGCAGGCATCATGCCGGGCCAAGAAATGGCTGAAGGTTTATTATTGGTGATTGCAGGTGTGTTGTTAGTAACACCAGGATTTATCACAGACAGCATTGGATTTTTATTGAGTTTACCTATCACTCGCCCGCTTATAGCTAAAGGGTTAGTTAAAAATTTAGCTCTGAGGATGGTAAGTACATCCTTTAATGGTGACTTTTCTCAACAACACCAGCAATCTCATTCAACAGATCAATCTGACGATATCATCGAGGGTGAATTTGAATGTAAAGATAAACCACCAGAAAACCCAGTTCTTAAGAATGACTTAAGAAAACCAGACTAAACTAAGCATTATATTTTCAATAACCTTTAGCTGAAAGAATATAATGTTTTTTTGTTGCTTGGTTTTCAGCCTATTTATTTGTTTATCAGCTCAAGCATTTGAGATTGAGTGGCACTCTGTATATGCGCTTTATCAACAATGGACAGCGCTGCAACGACAAACAAATGATCAACCATTAAAATTAACTATCTTAGCCAACCAAACTGTAACTCTCACAAAACAATACCGGCTGATTGCTGAGCATGATAAAAGCTTAACAATCACGTTTGGTGGGCGGTTTACAATGTTGGTCGATCAAGAAGCAGAAAACTTCTTCAAGGGCGATTTAGCTGCATGACCCAACTAAACGATATAACCACGTTTGGAGTGAGCATAAGAAACAACTCACAGACCATATATTAGTGAAAATACATAACAGAAACAGCTACCTAAACAACCTTAACCTTTCAAACTAGATTAGTTTGGGCTACTTTAATCACATAGTATAAATGGTTATTAATACAGAGTTATCAGCATGCGAATTTTATTAGTTGAAGATGATCTGCAATTAGCCAGAGGCCTGCACCAATCACTTCGCTCAGAAGGTTTTACCGCCAATCACGTCACTGATGCTAAGTCAGCACTGTTGACTATAGAAACTAATGAATGTGACATGTTAATATTAGACTTAGGCTTGCCAGATATGGATGGCCTTACGCTTCTTAAAAAGATCAGACAAATGAAGCTGAATATGCCCGTTCTGGTACTCACTGCAAGAGACTCCATCGAGGACAAAATAAAAGGACTAAATCAAGGTGCAGATGACTATATAAGCAAACCTTTTGATGTAAACGAACTCATTGCACGTTTGCGCGTGATTGAAAGAAGGTTGGGCACAGCAACCAGTTCTACTATTACTATTGGCGAAGTAAGTCTAGATTGCGCCTCACATCATTTAAGTGTCGCTAATCAGGTAGTTGAACTATCTCGTAAAGAATTTATGGTTTTGAAGGTACTGCTAGAGCAAGCCGGACGAATACAATCGAGGGAGCAGCTGGAGTCTAAGTTATACGAGTGGGGAGAGGAGGTAACAAGTAATGCTGTGGAAGTACATATTCACCATCTACGCAAAAAACTCCCAGAAGCGTTTATCAAAACAATCCGCGGTGTAGGTTATAGTATTAAAACTAACCCAACTATAGGGTCCTAAATTTGTCTATTCGCCGCTATCTAACACTGATTTTGTTATCTGTGATTACATTAGTCACCTTCGCGGCAGCCATTCAGGGTTATCGTGGCAGTATGGTAAAGGCAACCAGCGTATTCGATAATGAATTGCGTTCTTTAACTTATGTATTGGTTAATATTACCGACATGAGTTCTCAATCACTAGCGCCTCAACCTGACGCTGCATTTATCTATCAAATATGGCAACACAACAGATTAATTGTTAGCTCTCATCCAGAGCTTAAAGTCGCTATGAGTGATTTCAAAAATGAATTTGCAGAGCATAATTTTTTAGCTCAACGTTGGCGTACCTATGGGCATTTTTTTGAATCAGATAATAAATGGGTGTTGGTCGCACAGCCCTTAAACCGGCGTTTCGAGCTAGCAGAAAAAATGATCTTAGCTGCTGTTACACCACTGATATTGTGTATTCCATTATTAGCCATTATTATATTTTTATTAGTCAGCACGGGGTTGCGCCCATTGAGGCTTTTATCTGACAACTTGCGCGCCAAAAAAGCCGATGACTTTAGTCCAATCACCCAGCAAAATCAGCAAAACGAGCTCAGCCCCGTATTAGAAACTTTGAATCAATTATTTGAGCGACTAAGCGCCGCCTTCTCACGAGAAAAGCGCTTTGCCTCTGACGCAGCTCATGAATTACGAACCCCATTAAGCGTTTTAAAAATCAATGCCCATAATTTGAAGTTACAGCTTAGCAATAACAGAACTTCAAACAGCAATATGCAACACCTGCAAGAAGGTATTGAGCGTATGAGCCATGTAGTAGAACAAATTTTATTACTCAACCGAACCAATCCTGAACAATACCAAGGCCAATTTAAACAAATACATACTGCTTCACTTTGCAAAACTGTTATAGCCAGTTTATTCCCACAAATTGATGCAAAAAAACAAGAGATCGAACTAGTTGGTAAAGGGGCAGAAATTCGAGGTGATGAGTTTTCTCTGGGTATCTTGTTGCAAAATTTAATCTCCAATGCCAGTAAGTATTCGCCTGAAGAATCATTAATTAGGGTGGTATTGAAGACATTGAATAATCAAGTAATTATTCAAGTAGAGGATTCAGGCCCTGGCATTGATAAATCAGAATATCAACGAGTGTTTGAACGTTTTTACAGAATTGGGGGTGATCGTCATACTAGCAACACAACCGGATGTGGCTTAGGTTTAGCCATTTCCAAACATATTGCTGAGCTGCATAATGCTTCATTACGATTAAGCCGTTCTGAGCAATTATCAGGCTTGTCAGTAGAGCTGTTATTGCCACAAGGGCAACCCAATGAATAAACCTGTGAATAAAGTCATAGGTAGCATCGTTCTATTCTTAGGCTTATTTTGCCAGTCGCTGTTGGCAGCTGTTGCTGAATATCATATCCAGCTCAAAGATCACCTCTTTTTTCCATCACAGATCACCATTCCGGCAAACCAAAAGGTCAAATTAGTGATCAACAATCAAGACAATACACCAGAGGAATTCGATAGCTTTTCGCTTAATAGAGATAAGGTCATTTTTGCCAATAACAAAGCAATCATATTTGTTGGCCCACTGAAGCCTGGCGAATACAAATTTTTTGGCGAGTATAACCCTAATACTGCAAGGGGCATTGTGATTGTTGAACATCAAAAGCAAAAGGCTGCAGATGTTAATTAATACGGTTATTTTATTTTTACGGGATGCGTTGCCGATATTTGTGTTGGTTGTTTATTTATATGTTCACCTAACAGCAACTAATTTATGGCTATTGTTGTGTGCAGGAGTAGGTGCCCTTTTGAGCCTAATCTATATCAATCAAATCCATTTAATCAGTCAATTGTTTGATGGTAATGGCATTGAATTATCATTGTGGATATGTCAGGTATTTGTCTACTTGTTAGCTCTCGTTTTGGGCTATGGATTAAACCGAAATCGGTCTTCGAATAAGAATTATTTGTATTGGACCGCAGGCTTAATGGTCAGTCTAACCTTAGTGTCTAAAGGCAGTAATTTTGTTTTGTACTTCGATGGTTATTTCAGCCAGAGCAATGCAATTCAATCCATGTTACTTGGCACATTTTTGGGTCTAGGTATTTGTCTAAGCTTAGCCATATTGTTGTATCTAACCGCACAGTGGTTAAAACAGCAATTAGGCCCTTGGTCAACATGGTTATTAGTGCATATTTACGTCACTGGCCAACTCGTCAACGCTTTACCTTTACTAGTTCAGGTCGACTTTCTAGATTCATCAGCTACAGCTTGGAGTAGTCAGTATTTTGTTAGCATTGAATTTGATCGTTTATTTAACGTGTTATTCGGTTACCAGGCAGCACCATCTATTGCTCAAGTGATTGTCTATGCTCTTGCATTATTGACCCCTCTGCTTATTTTTTATTGGCTTAAGCTACACTCAGCTTCCCACTCAGGTATCAAATAATGAAAGCCTTTTATCGCGTATCTATCGCGCTTCTATACTATCTATCTTGCATGTCAATAAGTTGGGCCGACAGCTTCCCAGTTGACAAGGTTTATCACCCTTATGTATTAGCTAATGAGCGAGAGTTGGAATGGCGTTTTATCTCTAGGCAAAACGACAATGGCAATGTGTTGGCTCAACGCCTTGCTTACGGACATGCCGTTTCAGAATATCTGACAATTGAAGGTTATATATTAGGAGAAAGGGACGACACTGGCGATTTTGGTCTACAAGCCTATGAAATTGAGGTTCGCTGGATGTTAACTGACCAAGGTGAACTGTGGGCAGATTGGGGGGTGTTGTTCGAGCTTGAAAAACAACATAAAGAAGATAATTATGAATTTACAACTGGCCTTTTATTCGAAAAAGAATTTACACAAACTAGTTTAACCATCAACGCATTGCTCGTTTATGAATGGGGTAAAAACATTCAAAATGAATTTGAAACAGAATTAAGACTCAAGTATCGCTATCGGTATCTATCTGCCTTACAACCTTTCATCGAAATCTACACTGGTGAGGATTTTGTTGGTGTAGGGCCAGGTTTTATGGGGGTTCATCGATACGACGGGCAGAAACAATTGAAATGGGAGCTAGCCTTTATTGCGGGCCTCAACGGCGATTCTAAAGACCACACCCTAAGGCTTGCACTAGAATACGAATTTTAATTATACCCATCGCTATAATTAATTAAATATATCTGGCCTAAAAACTGCTTTCTTATATTTTAAACCTGAAGAGATTTATTCTAAGGTAACTTAGTAAATCCCTGCGGCCCCTTTAAAAACAAGTTAAGGAAAAGATATGAGTGGATTAACATCTCGTAAAAACGCAATAACCGAAATTACTAATCGTGCACCAAAAGTATGTGACATGCCTGAATCCTTGAATAAAATATGGGCAACAGATGTGTTTAATCTGGCCGCAATGGAAGAAGCTTTATCCAAAAATGCCTTTAAAGCTATCAAAAAGACCGTACAAACAGGTGTGCTTTTAGATACGGCAACAGCTGATGTAGTCGCTGCGGCAATGAAAGACTGGGCGATGACAAAAGGTGTTAAATTCTTTTCTCATATCTTCTATCCGATGACCAACATTACAGCAGAAAAACACGACGGTTTTATCATTACCAATTCTGATGGCGGTGCCATTACTGAATTTACTGGCAGCTTATTGATTAAAGGAGAGCCAGACGGTTCTTCATTCCCTAATGGCAGCTTGCGTATGACCAACGCTGCCAGAGGCTACACAGCATGGGATCCCACCAGCCCAGCTTATGTGATGCATACTGCAAATGGTGCCACGCTGATGATCCCCAGCGTATTTATGTCTTGGACGGGCGAAGCTTTAGATAAAAAGATACCTTTGTTGCGCTCAAATAAAGCGATGGACAAAGCGGCTCAAAAAGTATTGAACCTGATGGGTGAAACTGACATAGCCACACTCAATTCAAGCTGTGGAGCGGAGCAAGAATATTTCTTAGTAGATGAACATTTTGCTAACGCACGCCCAGACTTATTATTAGCTGGCCGAACGCTATTTGGTGCACCACCGGCTAAAGGCCAACAATTCGATGATCACTATTTTGGTGCAATACCGGCCAGAGTCCAAGTCTTCATGCAAGACTTTGAAAACAAACTCTACCGCTTAGGTATCCCAGCTAAAACCCACCACAACGAAGTGGCTCCCGGACAATTTGAAATCGCCCCTTATTACGAAGCAGCCAATGTTGCTGCCGACCATCAGCAACTGTTAATGACACTGATGAAAAGTACCGCTAAAGAGCACGGTTTTTTATGTTTATTGCACGAAAAACCCTTTGCAGGTTTGAATGGTTCAGGTAAACACGTTAACTGGTCTGTGGGCAATGCGACACAAGGAAATTTACTCGACCCCGGCAGTACGCCGCATGACAACCTCAACTTCTTACTATTTTGTGGTGCCGTCATTCGTGGTGTTCACTTACACGGCCCGCTACTGAGAGCAGTCATCGCCTCTGCCGCTAATGATCACCGCCTAGGAGCGAATGAAGCGCCACCAGCTATTTTATCAGTTTATTTAGGTCATCAATTAGAAAGTGTTTTTCACGATATTAAAGACGGAAAATTGTTAGAAAAAGCCAAAGGTGGCTTAATGGATCTTGGTTTGTCACAAATTCTTAAATTTGAACGCGATCCTGGAGACCGCAACCGTACATCACCATTTGCCTTCACTGGTAATCGCTTTGAGTTCAGGGCAGTAGGTTCATCTCAATCAGTAACAGGCCCGCTGGTTGCGATGAATACCATATTGGCCGATTCACTTAATTGGATAGCCGAAAAGCTTGAAGCGGTAATGGCCAAAGGTGAAGACCAAACAGCTGCGGTCATCACTGTATTACAAGAGTTAATGGAACTACACGGCAATGTTATCTTCGGTGGTGATGGCTATTCAAGGGAATGGCATAAAGAGGCAGTGGAGAAGCGCGGTCTAAAGAACATTCCTACTAGTGCCGACGCTTTACCTGCCTTTAAAGAAGAGTCCGTGGTGAAGCTGTTTGAATCGACTGGGGTACTTTCACCCGCCGAACTTGCCAGTCGATTTGAGGTTTATTCAGAGCAATACATTCTGACAATCGAGATGGAAGCAAAATTAGTTATCGGCATTGCGAATACTAGAATATACCCAGCAACCATAGAGTATCTAGATAGTCTTTCTATTACTGCAACTAATCTTAGCAAGCTAAATATTACCATCAGCCATAACAGTATTGATGAAATTGCCATTGAGACTGACGCCATGATGGCAGCCCTTAGCAAACTTAAAGACGCCTTAAGTATCGAAGAGTTTGATAGCACTGAAGCGCATATGAACTATTGTGCAGATATTTTATGTCCTCTTATGTTAGAAGTACGCTCTCATGCAGATGCCTTAGAGCTGATGGTATCTGATGACCTGTGGCCGTTACCTAAGTATCAAGAAATGCTGTTTATTAAATAGACTGAGTAAACCTATTTCGCCTTAAATGGTAAAAAACGGAAAGAAAAGAAAGGAGCAGAGCTTTTTCTTTTCTTTTCTTTTCTTTCCAGGTTGATCAGTTCTTTATCCCCATTACCCAATAAATGTTATCCTATTCAAAATTATTAACACCTATAAAATTTGTTAAGTGAAATAAATGAAAGCCTGCGCCTGCCATATTTTAGTCAAAGACAAAGTCCTAGCCGACAAGCTCAAAAGCCAACTAGAAAAAGGTGGTAACTTTCACCAGTTAGCCAAAAAACACTCCATTTGCTCATCAGGAAAAAAAGGAGGTGACTTAGGTGAGTTCAGCCCCGGCACTATGGTAAAGGCATTTGATAATGTGGTGTTTAAAAAAGAAATACTTACTATACACGGGCCAGTGAAAACCCAGTTTGGTTTTCACTTAATTAAGACACTTTATAGAAGCTAAAATTTGGGCTCGCCTTGAGAATAACCGACGATTAGCGCTTTAAACATTTAAAAAATCACGCTTTGCGCCATCATCCTGATGGCTTTTAACTCTATATTTCTGGGGTCTCATAAGTATGCTTGGAAAAAATAAATTTTCAGAACTGAGTAACACAGCAGCAAATACACTTATTTTCATTTAAATTTCATCAAAACCGTCAAGTAATAGATGAGAAAATCGCTGAACTTCATTCTCTCATGGATATAAAAAAGTTCTAAATCTCGAAACATAAGGCAACATAAATTGTCATTTTATAAAAAATAACAATTCATGTTGTCTATACTTGAAAAATTAAGGAAATATTGCAGAGGGAATGACATGCGTTATCAATTCAACAGCTTTGAAATTGATACACTTAAATTCAAATTAATTTTTGCTGGCAAAGCTAAAGCTATTGAACCTAAAGATTTTGATCTCATTGTGTATTTAATCAAAAATCGTCATCGTACAGTGACCAGAGAAGAAATATTTAACGCTGTCTGGCAGGGAAAAATTGTCTGCGATTCGACATTAAGTAACCACATAAAATCAATTCGAAAAATACTGGGTGACAATGGTGAAGAGCAAAGCCTTATCTCTACGATTAGAGGCCGAGGTTACCAGTTTATTGCCACAACTAAGGAGATACCAGATAAAGACAATTTTATTTTCCAATCCACCTCGTCCATAAAAACTACCCAGAAAGTACTTACATTCATTTTTTTATTACTGGCTGCAATTCTTATTTTTTCAAACTTAGACGCTCCGGAAATTAATAAAAATTCAATTGCAGTATTGCCTTTCCTTAATTTGAGTGGGGATCCAGACAATGAATACTTCTCTGATGGGGTTTCTAACGCAATATTAAATGCACTATCTAGTGTAGAAGGTTTACACGTAATATCTCACTCATCTTCGTTTCGTTTTAAAGATACACAAATTAATATCTCCGATGTAGCCGAGCAATTAGGGGTTACTTATGTATTGGAAGGCTCAGTTAGAAAGTCAGAAACCACAATAAGGATAACCGTTCAGTTAATAGAAGCCAAAAATGATCGCCAAATATGGGGAGCAATTTTCAATCGAAAACTAGACAATATTTTAGCTATGCAAACTGAAATTTCAACGGTGATTGTAGGTGCGGTAAAAAACGTAGTAGTTACTAATAATGACCATTCTACTTAACAATGCCAACATTGAATTTAGCCAGGGTAATTTAAAAATAGTCCTGCAACGTTTCTGATTTGAAATGACGCAGCGCAAGCGATTTAAAACTTGAAAAAAGACTGCTCGAGATGTTGATGAGTGTCAATAACGCGCCAAGATAGACATGATGCCTTTACGTTTCCTGCCGAAGACAAAAGCGTTACTTAATATAACTATGTGAATTCTTCATCTAGTTAAAAAATAGCTCAATATGCAACCTAAAGTTTTAGTGTGTAAGGTAACCACAAAAAATCTAGTTGCAGTTTTGGTTAACTTTGATGGCCTGTGAAAAAGTCTAAAAGTTTGCTGTAGTTCCCTTGGCTTAGGCCCTGTTACTTACCTTTTCAAACAAGCGACAGTGCCATTTATTTAAATAATATATCACTTTGAAGTGTCGTTCGTTGGATAAATAACACGTTAGCACTAGGTATCTATTGCTAACGTGCAAAGTAAATAGATTTTTTTCAAGCTTATTTACTTTTCAAAAACTATTTAAATTGTCACTACTTGCTGGCAATTAACACCACTGTTGTTTTTCCATGTATTGCGGTGATATCTTGAATGGTCACTGATGGTCGATTCGTTTTATACTTTTTAGGCGTGTAACGATCCAAGTACCCAGAGGTTTCCAAAGCATTATATTTATATGCAAAGTTGGCAACAATTTGCTCATTGCACATTAGGCTGCGTGCTATAGATCTTACCCCTGCGCCAGACATACGAATTTTTCGCTTTAATGATTTCTTGTCATTAGTCACGGCAGCAATACAAATTTTAGTCTCTATCGAATTATCAACTCCTTCGAATTGATAATTGGCTGCATTGGAACCTAGAGAAAAACCTGCGGCAACTATGACAGATATGAGGTTGAACGTTTTCATAATATTAATTCCTTTTCCATTTATTTTACTAAAGTGAGTTAATATTATGGGTGGTGTCTATTTTTTTGGGTAAAGACAAGGTAGTCATAAGCTAACTTCTACATATAGATAAAGTAATTTTTAGCTATGTCTAGGTATTATTTTATAATATCTAAACATAGCCGACAATCATGGATGTTTAACGATGACTTTTGTCAATCAGTAGATTAGTCTGAATGTGAACTAAGCCACCATTGCAGTCATATAAAGATTTTCAATTTAGAATATGAAGCAATGCAAAAGCAAACGTTAATATCGTTTTAAGCAATGAATAATTGTTGGCTATAATGCGTGAGACATGAACAACAACCAGTTGTTATTTGTCTGTTTGAACGCTTTTTATGCAGCGCTGTTTACTACTCACCGTTTATTTTTTAATTGCGTTTCATACCCCATTTCTACCTAGTATAATAAGTTACGCTCCCAATACTGCACGCCAAGGTTTACAAAACCAACAAGCTGAGTACTTATCATAGTTGCGACGGTAATCAGTGCTTTTTAACATAGCTGGCGAATCCTATTCGTTTAGAAGTAAAAGTAGAAGTAGAACTAATTCTTGTTAATGTGAGGGTTGAGTGCGGATAACGATCCTTTATATGCAAAACGGACACGGCCTTTTTTATCGATTAAATAACTGCTTAGCAGAACCCATAATTGATAGTCGCTGGCGATCTTGCCTTTAAGGTCATAAACAATGGAGACTAATGTAGGCACTATATCTAAAAAACCCTTTGCCAAAGCAGCTTCAGCGTCTAAATTGATGGCAATAATCTGTAAACCTTTGCCAGCATATTTCAATTGCATCTGGCCCATCCAAGGAAATGTCGCAAATTATTGGCCATCTAGATAATTTTTCATCATTCTAGAAGTTAGATCTTAAGTTAAAACTTAAGGCAATAAAAAAGCTCCCTAGGGAGCTTTTTTAAAATCTTATTCAGTAGGTAATTATGAATCTAAAGAACCACAGAAACGATAACCTTCACCATGAATAGTCACAATCAAATCATCGGCATTCACTTCTGATTCAAAGTGTTTTCGAATACGACGGATAGTCACGTCAACTGTGCGGTCATTAGGCCGCAATTCACGGCCAGTCATTTCCATTATTAGTTGTTCACGTGTCAGAATTTTGCCTGGATTGTTTAAAAACAAATGCAATGCTCGAAACTCACTTCGTGGCAAACGAAACTCTTTGCTACTAGGAGAGATAAGGCTACGACTATCGCTGTCTAATATCCAACCGTTAAAACCTACACGGCTTGGTAGATCATCATCTTCGTTACTGTTAGTTGTTCGCGTCAATAAATTACGTGCGCGTATAGTCAGTTCCCGGGGATTGAAAGGTTTGGTAAGATAATCATCAGCACCAATTTCTAAACCCAAGATGCGGTCTACATCGTTATCTCTGCCGGTTAAGAATATCAAACCAATATTTTTACGGCCACGGACTTCTCGGGCCAAAATCAAGCCATTTTTACCGGGTAAATTGATATCCATAATGACCAGGTTAATAGTGTTGTTTGCAAAGATGTCATGCATCTGTTCACCATGTTCGGCTTCAAATACATTATACCCTTCTGCTTCAAACAAGCTTTTAAGGGTGGTACGTGTGACCACTTCATCTTCAACAATTAATACGTTAGGAGTCTGCATGTTTCACGCCTGGTTAGGAATTTATGTAAAAGTTTATCAGAAAATATCTAAAAATCAGGGTTTTATCCAACTAAAGTAGCATATATAAAAAAAATTTATGCATTTACATAAAAGAACTATTATGTACTTTATTAATATCGACCATTTTGACAGGGAATAAAATCCTGAACTGAACGCCCTTACCTTCCTCACTAATAATAGAAATTGAGCCCTTTAGGGCTTGTGTAACTAAGTTATAAACTAAATGCATACCAAGACCACTGCCCCCTTGACCACGTTTAGTTGTGACGAAAGGATCAAAAATACGCTTTCGTAAATGTTCTGGAATACCTTTGCCGTTGTCTTTAAATTCGATACTGACCTTAGTGTCATCGACAGATTCAATAGTAATATCTATTTGGCCTTTATTCACGTCTTCAAAACCATGAATAATAGAATTCATTATTAAGTTGATCATAATTTGGTTAATTGGCCCAGCTTTAGATTCGACCACTAAATTATCTGCACAATTAACATTTATCAAATGATTGACTTTTTTTAATTTAGGCCGCATTGACATTAATATTTCGTCCATCAACTTGGCAAAGGAGAAAACTCGATTGTTTTCTGAGGACTGATCAACAGCTACTTGTTTAAAGCTTGAAATCAACTCGGCGGCCCGATTCAAATTACGATAGATAATATTGAGGTTTTCCTCACTCTCATTAATAAATTTCGACAAAGAACTGGCTTTTAGCGTTTTTTCTTCAAAAGCTTTACGCATATCAGATAATCTGTCTAGCATCATAGTGGAGGCAGTGACACCAAGACCAATTGGAGTATTAACCTCATGAGCCACACCGGCAACCATATCACCCAGTGATGCCATTTTTTCGTTTTGCACCATTTGCCGTTGAAACTGGTGAAGTTTCTCTAGGGTTTGGATCAATTCGTTATTGGCTTCTTTTAAAGCCATGGTGCGTTGCTGTACTTTTTCCTCTAAACTGAAATTTAACTTAACTTGTTCAGATTCTGCTTCAGTTTGCCGTTCCATATGTTCTTGGGTGCGTTGTAACATATTGTTGAACGCCCCACCTAAAATATCTAATTCTTTTATTCCGTGCATCTCTGTTCGACTTGAATAATCCCTTTGCCGCGAAATACGTTGCACCAATTTCACCAATACATTAATGGGAGCTGTAATCATACTTTGCAGTTTTAAAGTAAAGAAAAAACATATTAGTAAACAAATTAACAAAACACTTACTGTAACCATAATTGACTGGGTAATCAGGTTTTCTAATGTTTCTGTTGAAGCGCGTAAATACACGTATCCCAACACATCTTCATTATTGCGAATAGGCCGAATAATCTCTATCACACCGCCCGTTATTCTAGGTTTAAGCAGCGCTTCTATTTGATCAAATTTGGCTTTAACAGGCGCAATACCTTCTTTGTTGTAGCTAGCAAAAAAGTTGGTGGTTTTCTGATTCATAATTTTGTAAATATGTACATTTTCAATGATTTTGGATGCAGCCAGAGCCATCAGGTTCTGTTCTTCAACCAAACCTTCATCGCTAACCATGGATTTTAATGCGCTCTGGCCAATCATATCGGAAAAAATCAAAAGGTTTTCTTGCAAGGATTGTCTGTAAGTACTGATTTGACTATACAGATTAACACTAGAAGACAAAATCAATGACAAGGATGTGATAGCCATAACTACCCATATGATCAGGCTTTTAATAGACAAAATTTTAATGTTTGAGGCCATATTACTTGTAACGTATTCCTTGAACTGACAGCTGTCCATTTATGATATTGATACATAAACGTTCAAATTAAAACTAGTAAACTAATATTTTCTAATATTTTCTAATATTTTCTAGTACAAAAATCAGTGTCTAAGTAAAGTCAAAACACCTTACAAACTTAACTGATGTTTTTCTAGCCGCCTTTAAAGGCATAACGTGTTGTTCTATATATTTAACTTTATTCGTTGCAGTATTTCTCAATACTTTTAACGTCTCTTGAACAGATGCAGATAACATCACCTTTCTGAACTTCCAAAAACGCCACAGGTTATGTCGTCTTCCTATAAATAAGATACGTGCATGCATTCTACTTTTAAAAGTCTACAAACATTTGGATAGTAATGCGTAAGCTGCTGGTATCAGCCCAACAAACAGTAAACAAAACAAAGAATAACCTTGCCTGCCTTTTAAAATCATTTTAGCTCAAATATAGTACTTGATAGTCTCGTGCAGCAGCTTCCCATGTAAAACGGCTTTGCATCGCTCGCTGTTGTGTTAACTCAAGCGCCTTAGGCAACTCATGATAAAACAGCAATGCACGCTGTATACATGATAACAATGCGCTGCTATCGGGCTGTTCGAATACAAACCCAGTGGCACTGTCTGGATCTGCTGCCAAATCTATCACGGTATCCTTAAGCCCCCCAACAGCTCTTACTATAGGTAAGGTACCATATGCCAAACTATACATTTGATTCAAGCCACAAGGCTCAAACAAAGAAGGCATTAGAAAAAAGTCACTACCTGCCTCAATCATGTGCGCTTTACGCACACTGAAGTCTTCAACAAACGCCATTTTTTTAGGGTATTTGTCAGCCACTTCTCGCAAAAATAGGCTAATTTGTGGATCGCCTGTACCAATGATGGCTACTTGCACGTCATGTTGCATCAATTTATCTAACATAGGCAAAATAAAGCCAAAGCCTTTTTGGTCAGTTAAACGACACACCATCCCAATGATAGGTACACGCATTTTTTTGGGTAGTCCCAACTCTTTTTGTAATTCAGCTTTGCAGGCTTTTTTGCCCGACAAGTCAGCATAATGATAGTTTTTTGCGATATGTGGGTCATTAATAGGATCCCACTGACTGTAATCACAGCCGTTTAAAATACCTGACACGTCATCGCGTCGGTTTTGGAACTCATCAAATAAGTGATGAGAGCCAAGAGATGTCAGTAGTTCTTGTGCATAGTTAGGACTGACAGCATTAATTTTATTGGCGTAACGGATCCCCATACGTACAAAATTTAAAGCATCTCCGTCCAACTGACTGTGTAATTTATAATGCGTTTGTAAGAAAGCAATATCGCTAAATTGATGTGTCCCTTGGTAAGCCCCATTGTGTATGGTAAAAATTGTTTTTACCTGAGCAAAAAATCCAGAGTTATCGATACTGACAAAATAGGGTGTGAGTGCAGTATGCCAGTCATTACAATGAATAATATCAGGCTGAAATCCTACTGCCTTTGAAGCTTGTAAAGCCGCGCTAGCAAAAAACGCAAAACGTTCTGCATTATCTGGATAAGCATGATAGTCGTCAGAATACAGACCTTTACGTTCAAAATACTCTGGGTAGTCAACCGCCAATACTGGCAAGCTCTCCAAGGTTAAACGTTTAACAGCAAACTCATAGGATTGATGGCCAGCATCTAAGGTTTGTTTGGCACAACAATCGGGGGCGTTAAATTTATCTGCTAACTGTTTATAATAAGGCATTACGATTGTTACTTCATGACCCAACTCTGCCAACGCCAAAGGTAAAGCTTTGCCTACATCAGCTAAACCTCCAGTT
>Ga0209712_10002561_pt1 | contig 14903 bp, 15 predicted proteins | sample ArcOceMetagenome_FD_187443 | JGI IMG/M metagenome (GOLD analysis project Ga0209712, IMG submission 187443) | Marine eukaryotic phytoplankton communities from Arctic Ocean - Arctic Ocean - Greenland ARC118M Metagenome (SPAdes) (version 2) | ecosystem: Environmental > Aquatic > Marine > Oceanic...
ACCCAGATAGCGAGCAAATTAATGCTATCTTTCGGGCTGCTCATTCCATCAAAGGTGGTAGTGGCACCTTTGGATTTGTGCAAGTTGCCGAATTTACTCATATTTTAGAAACCTTACTGGATAAAGTTCGCGATGGTGAGCAGGCGATTGATGCCGATGGCATTGAGCTCTTCTTACAATCGGTCGATTGTCTAAGAGGGCTACTTGAAGCCTTACAATCAAAACAAGACCCAGACATGCAGCGCGCTAACGAGCTGGCTGGGGTATTTCAGGCTGTGTTAGATGGTGCCAGTTACGCCGATAGCGCCAATCTAGTGAAAGCCAATAGCATTACTGGCCAGCTGATGGCGCCGGAAGTGACTGAACCCGCTACTGATACCCACCCAGATGAGGAGGGCTATGGTGCTAGTCGGCAACAAGTTGGCTTTAAAATTTATTTTAAACCCCATGTAGACATGCTTAAAGGCGGTAACGACCCCGTGCGTATGTTTCGTGAGTTAGCCAGCTTGGGTGAAATAAAAACCACCGTAGACAGCGCTGAATTGCCACCATTGGAAGGTTTGGTGCCGGATAATTGCTACTTGTCTTGGACCATAGAGCTTATTACTAGCTGTAAAATTGACGATGTTGAAGAAGTATTTGAATGGGTTGAAGATGAATGCCAGCTGTCCATCACACCGATACTGCAAGATGCCTCTGCTGTTGCTTCTAATCAGTCCCAAGATCAACAAGACACACCTCAAACAAGCCCCAGCGCTGTGGGGGGTCAACGCCTAGTCATGCCCTCAGGTCCGTTGCCCGGTTTGGATGATTTGCTCCTTCCCAACCCCATCGCGGCTAGCTCGACTGAGGCTGTTACTGACCTAGCCAAAGCCCCAGTCAAAGCAAAGTCGACTAAAGTTGAATCGAGTTCTATACGCGTTGGAATTGACAAGGTTGATAGTCTGATTAACCTAGTTGGTGAGCTCGTCATTACTCAGTCCATGCTGGGTCAGATGGGTTCTGCCAGAGACAGTATTACTGAGGAACATATTGGTAATCTGCGTGAAGGGCTGGTGCAACTTGAGCAAAACACTCGGGAGTTGCAAGACAGTGTAATGCGCATTCGGATGCTGCCGATTAGTTTTACCTTTAATCGCTTACCTCGTATGGTGAGGGATATTAGTATTCAGTTAGGTAAAAAAGTTCAGTTAGAAGTGAGTGGTGAAAGTACTGAGCTTGATAAAACGGTGATGGAGAAAATTAGTGATCCAATGGTGCATTTAATTCGTAATGCGTTAGATCATGGTATTGAGATGCCGGCCCAGCGCATCGCCGCTGGCAAACCTGAAATGGGCACCATAGTTTTAAAAGCCTTCCATCAAGGTGGCAGTATTGTAATCGAAATGACCGATGACGGTGGTGGCATTGATACGGAACGTCTATTGGCCAAGGCACGCAAAAATGGTCTTGTAGGTGAGTCTGAACAGTTAACTCAGGAACAAAAGTTAGAGTTATTGTTCACTCCTGGCCTTTCTACGGTTGAGCAAGTGAGTGACTTGTCTGGTCGTGGTGTGGGTATGGATGTTGTGCGACGCAATATTCAGGAACTTAACGGCTCTGTGGACGTATCATCAGAAATGGGAGTGGGCAGTGCGTTTCGTATTCGTTTGCCTTTGACTTTGGCTATTTTGGATGGCCAGCTAGTCACGGTTGCAGACCAAACTTATATCTTCCCATTAGTGTCTATCAGCGAGTCTTTACAAATTGATGGGGCCAAGGTGAATAACCTTGCCGGTGGTAGTGATGTATATAGCCTGCGAGAAGAGTATATTCCAATCCTTCGTCTGGATCGCTTATTTAGTTTGCGTGAAGAGGTTGGGGTTCTGGATGGCAGTCTTCTTGTGGTGGTTGAGTCTGAAGGACAAAAAATTGGTGTTGTAGTTGATGAATTATTGGCGCAACAACAGGTAGTCATTAAGAGCTTGGAAGAAAATTACACACGGGTTGTGGGTGTCTCAGGCGCGACCATCTTAGGTGATGGCACTGTGGCAATGATTGTAGACCCTATAGGTTTGTCGAGTTTAGCGGGTAATGATATCGCGGCTGCAAAACAAATGACTGACGCAGCGGCTTAGGAGAATATTAATGAGCATCGCCGAACAAGAAGACGCAAAAGATGTAACGAAGCAAACTGCCACCTTGGTGGATCATTCGATAACCCACGACTTTGAAGATCAAAGACAATACCTTACCTTTTTAATGCAAAATGAAGAGTACGGCGTTGATATTCTCAATGTGCAAGAAATTCGGGGTTGGGGTAACGTTTCACCGATACCCAATGCTCCAGACTACGTGAGTGGGGTTATTAACCTGCGTGGCGCCATCGTCCCTGTTATAGATTTGCGTGTTTTGTTTCAACTCGCCGACGCCAACTATGATGAAAATACCGTAGTGATTGTTCTCAAAGTGAGCACTGAGAGGGTTAACCGTATTATGGGCGTGGTCGTTGATGCCGTGTCAGATGTGTTCACATTATCCTCCACCGATAGGCAGTCTCCCCCAAGTGTTAATCAAAGTGTCAGTCATGATTTTATTGAGGGACTGACTGAAGTTAAGGGGAAGATGGTCATTCTTTTGGATAGTGAGCGATTATTACACTTGGAAAGCAACGTGTAGCTTTGGCCTCAGGAATGGACTAACGAAAACTGCAATTTTGAACCACCTTATTAAAGACACCTCCCCAATGGAAGCGAATGGCCGTGAATTTAGCATGTCAAAAAAGAACTTCAAAATTATAAGTGAAGTGATTCATAAACACTCGGGCATCGTATTAAAAGACATTAAAGAAGACATGGTTTACAGCCGACTGTCTAGACGCATTCGCAACACTGGTTGCCTTGGATTTGATGAATATCTAAGCTTGGCACTCGATCATGAGGGCCCTGAATTTATTCATTTTGTTAATGCGATTACGACCAACTTGACCTATTTCTTCCGAGAATCTCATCATTTTGATTTTATTAAAACCGTGGCTATTCCTGAGTGGAAGTCTAATGTTAATAGAAAAAAATTAAGGATCTGGTCGGCAGGCAGCTCAACGGGTGAAGAAGCGTATTCCGTCGCCATAACCCTAAGTGGACAAATACCCACTCAGTGGGACACGAAAATATTAGCGACCGACATTGATACTAATGTGGTGGCTAAAGGGCAGTCTGGGGTCTATTCGCGTGAGCGGGTCAGTAGCCTTAGCTCGCAGCTGGTGTTAAAACATTTTGACAAGGCCGCAATGCATGGAAAAGATAATGTTCAAGTCAAAAAAACCTTACGCAGTATGACTTTTTTTAAACCGCTCAATCTATTGCAGGATTGGCCTATGTCTGGGTTGTTTGAAATGATTATTTGTCGCAATGTGGTGATCTATTTCGACAAGCCCACGCAAAAAGTCCTGTTTGATCGGTTTGCTGAAATGTTGGCTCCAGGTGGTTATTTAGTGATTGGGCACTCTGAGAGTATGTATAAATTGTCGGATCGCTTTACTTCTCTGGGTAACACGGTTTATAGGAAAGTTAAATGACCCCCATAGGCACAGGCCAGGGCCGTGATCTGCCACCGGCGTTAGACGGGTTTGAAGGTATTAAGCGCTACTGGGATAATGCCATGTCAATCTCATCAGCCAAGTTAATGCCCGGTGAAGTCTACGTCTCAGGCAGAGATGAAATGATTATGACGGTGTTGGGGTCCTGTGTTTCAGCCTGTATACGTAATCCCAAAACCAATGTCGGTGGCATGAACCATTTTATGTTACCGCAAAAGGCGCTGAGCGCGTCTACCTTAAGCTTAGATGCTACAGCAGCTAGATACGGTAACTGGGCTATGGAAGTGCTAATTAATGAAATATTAAAGTACGGTGGAAATAAAACAGATTTGGAAGTAAAGTTGTTTGGTGGTGGTAAAGTATTAGATAATCTGACAGCCGATATTGGCAAGCGAAATATCGATTTTGTATTTGATTTCTTAGACAAAGAGGGAATCGCGGTGGCTGCACATGATGTCGGTGACTATTTTCCTCGAAAGCTGCTTTATTTTCCTCAAACTGGCAAAGTAAAAGTACGTAAGCTAAGAAGTACTAACCAGGCCACAGTTGCGCGCCGTGAAGCGGCGTATTTACAAGACATTAAGAGGTTTCCCCGTGATGGCGAAATTGACCTTTTTTAGTAGTTGGAGAAGTATTCTTTGAAGCTGATTTCAGTGTTAGTCATTGATGACTCGGTACTAATGCGAAAGTTACTGACTGGCATAATTAATAATGACTCACGTATGGAAGTTGTTGGCACAGCCGAAGACCCTTATGTGGCGCGTGACCAAATAAAGCAACTTAATCCAGACGTATTAACGCTCGACATTGAAATGCCAAAGATGAATGGCATTGCTTTTTTGCGGAACTTGATGCGGTTGCGCCCGATGCCCGTCGTCATGGTCTCCACCCTAACAGAAAAAGGTGCTATGGCTACATTTGAGTCGTTAGCGTTGGGTGCGTTTGATTATGTGGCCAAATCTACCCTCCAAGAAGACTGGGGCATCGATAAGTTTTCTAAGTTGGTGGTGGAGAAAATCCACATGGCATCATTAGCCAATGTTAATGCACTGTCTCAAAGCAGTATGCTGATTAGTGCAGGTGAAGATAACCAACAGCTCCCTTCTCTAGTTAACGCAGATACCCTAAGAGTGGGCAGCATCATCGCCATAGGCGCGTCTACTGGGGGTACGGAAGCACTGCACCAAATATTGTCAGTGATGCCAATGGATGCGCCACCCATTGTTATAGCCCAGCACATTCCACCAACGTTCAGCGCAGCTTTGGCAAAACGTTTAAATCAAACGTCTGTAATAACCGTCATGGAAGCGACAGATGGCTGTGAAATGTTACCCGGACATGCTTATTTAGCCCCCGGCAATTGCCACCTTACATTGCGCCGCCGTGGCCACGGTTATATTTGTAGAATTTTGCATACAGAAAAAGTGAACCGGCATAGACCTTCAGTTGATGTGCTATTTGATTCTGTCGTTAAAGAGGTAGGTAGCCTTGCAGTGGGGGTTATTTTGACTGGTATGGGTGCGGACGGAGCGCAAGGATTGTTGCGTATGCGTGAAGTGGGTTGTCAAACTGTGGGCCAAGATGAGAATTCTAGCGTCGTTTACGGTATGCCCAGAGTCGCTCAGCAAATAGGTGCAGTTGAATTTGAATTGCCCCTATCTCAAATCTCTCAAAAAATACTGGCTTTGTGTCGCACACCAAAGCCATCTAAACTGGTTTAATGACAATGCAAGTATGGGCAGTAGCGAATCAAAAGGGTGGGGTAGGGAAAACGACTAGCGTGGTGACGTTAGCTGGCCTTCTCGCCCAACAAGGTCATCAGGTTTTGGTGGTTGATTTAGACCCTCATGGCTCCCTTACGAGTTACTTTGGCTTAGACCCAGACACCATAAAACACTCTGTTTATGATTTGTTTGTTAATCCTCAACAAGCGATTGCCAAGCTATTTGTCAACACTAACTTGGCTAACCTCACTTTGCTTCCCGCTAGCAGTCGTATGGCGGCGCTGGAGCGCCAGTCAGGGCAGTTGGGTGGATTGGGTCTGGTCATGCAACACGCCTTAGGGCAGGTCGATAACCTGTTTGATTACGTGCTTATCGATAGTCCACCAGTGTTGGGTGTGGCTATGATTAATGCGTTGGCCGCATGTGAATTATTGTTAATGCCGGTGCAAACTGAGTTTCTTGCGATCAAGGGTTTGATGCGTATGTCTAAAAGCTTAGATCTCGTATTAAAGACGCGCCACCAGCAATTGCAAGCCTTAGTCCTGCCAACCATGTACGACCGCCGCACCAAATCGTCAATTCAGAGTTTACGTATCATTCGAGCAGAATTTGGAGAGCACGTCTCCCATGCGCTTATTCCCATTGATACGCAATTTCGTAATGCTAGCTCGGCGGGTCAGGTGCCTAGCCAGTATAATCATTTAGCGCGTGGTGTTCAGGCCTATGATTTATTACTTACCCAGTTGCAGCGCAAGCGACAGCAAATACCTCAATGGTCTAGAGTAAACTAATGGTCAACGAAGATGATGCAGTGCTCATGGACTACCTGTCTGGGTTATTGACCCCTGCTAGTGTTCAGCGTGATGTGGCTAATGCGAGTGAAGAAGTGACTTGCTCACTGGCATCCCAAGCCTGCTTAAAGGTCAAGGTGGGTGAGCAAGATTTACTCCTACCATTGGCTGACCTGTCAGGTATGCAGGCTATATGTGGTCCCTTAATTGCAAAAGGCGGGGCTCATTGGCAGGGCGAAACGCATACTGACCAAGTCTTACTGGATTTGAGGGGATTGCTTAATATTAAGGCAGTGGCCTATGACTTAAGCAGTTGGCAGGGTCATAGCCTTAAACTTAAGCAAACCCAACAATCGGTTTTAGTTGATAGCATTGTTGGGCCGGTGCATTCTGCAGGGCATGAGCAATGGCAAAGTTTCAACGGGGTGCGCTATAGTTTGGTTATTGGTTAGCTTAACTTCATTCTCATTGGCCTTGCAAACAGATATAATAAACTGCCTTAATGTAAATGAGTTAGTGATTAGTGTCCTTTACACCTTCGACCCCACCTCACCTTTTGTGTACTAGCGATTTGGCTTGTGAAAGGGATTTGCGAATTTTATACAGCGGCCTCAATTTCTCCGTTAAGGCTGGAGAACTATGGCACATCAAAGGCCTCAATGGGGCAGGAAAAACCACCTTGTTACGCCAGCTTGCAGGCCTTCATGCCGTAGATACAGGGAAGGTGTTAGTGCCTAATAAGGCCACTAGGGTTATTTATATTGGCCATAAATTGGGTCTTAAAGAACAGCTTACAGCTGATGAGAATTTGACTTGGCTGGCTGGGCTTGATGGAGTATCCACACAAGAGCAACGATACGCAGCCTTGGAGCAAGTCGGTCTGAGGGGCTATGAAGAGAATACAGTGGCACAACTGTCAGCGGGTCAAAAACGCAGAGTCGCTTTAGCTCGACTGCACCTTTGTAAAGCTGACCTATGGTTGTTAGATGAGCCCTTCACCTCAATAGACCAACAGGGCATCGTTGATGAGCAGGGTTGGTTAAACCAACACACGGATTCAGGTGGGGCAGTATTGATGACCAGTCATCAAACCATAAACTTGTCGCAGGTTAAAATCTTAGACCTGAGTAAATATGCGCCAATCTCTCCAATTAATAGGGGCAGTGAAGCTCGGGCGTTAACATGATCAAATTTATGCTCACTATCGTTCGTCGTGATTTGCTACTAGTGGCACGGCAGCCGGCAGAAATACTTAACCCATTGGTATTTTTCGTCTTGGTTATCGCGTTATTTCCTTTAGGTATTAGTCCTGAAGCCGCGCTTTTATCTCAAACTGCTGCGGGTATTATTTGGGTGGCGGCAATGTTGGCAACGCTACTGTCCTTGGAACTGTTATTTAAGTTAGATCACGACGATGGCAGCTTAGAGCAGTTATTGTTGGCGCCATATCCCAGTTGGAGTTTGGTTCTTGCCAAGGTATTTGTGCACTGGTTAGTCAGTGGTTTGCCTTTAATATTAATGTCACCCTTAATTGCCACTATGTTATTTTTGCCCAGCCAAGCTGTGCCCACTTTGATGTTAAGCCTCCTTGTAGGTACGCCGACCCTGAGTTTGCTGGGTGCGATTGGTGCAGCATTGGTTACCGGCGTAAGAGGCGGTGGCATGTTGCTCACATTACTGATTTTACCTTTGTACGTACCGGTGATTATTTTTGGCGCTTCTAGTGTGGCTGCTGCGGCACAAGGCATGGCGGTAGGTGGCTATATGGCCTTATTGGCTGCGATGTTTGTATTTGCCTTAATGATAACGCCTTGGGCAGCCGGTTCTGCTTTAAAGCTGTAAAATAAGCCTGTAAAATACTCAGTATAATATTTTGAAAAAAATGGCAGTTATGTCTTAGTCTACTAAACTAAATCAATACAACGCACAGAAAGAGATAGTATTTATGGCTCAGTCTATGTGGCGCATCCCTCGGTGGTTTTATCAGATGGGTTCGCCTAAATGGTTCTATGATATCGGCGGTCGTCTCCAACCATGGTTTGCTGTGGCAGCTGCAGTTTTACTCATGTGGGGCGCTATATGGGGCTTAGCCTTCGCGCCCGCAGATTACCAGCAAGGTAATAGCTTTCGTATTATGTATGTGCATGTGCCCGCTGCTATTTTGTCACAATCCATATTTTTAGCGATGGCACTTGCTGGTGCAGTTGGCATTATTTGGAAGATCAAAGTGGCCTTTATGGTGGCCCGTAGTTGTATTGCGATTGGGGCAACCTTTACCCTAATCGCCTTATTAACCGGCGCCATTTGGGGTAAGCCTACGTGGGGTGCTTATTGGGTTTGGGATGCTCGGCTCACCTCAACCTTAGTGCTGCTTTTTCTTTATGCGGGAGTCATGGCCTTAAATCAGGCGATTACTGAACGTCAAGTCGCAGGCAAAGCGACCGCCATATTGGCCATAGTAGGTACCATTAATATTCCCATAATCAAGTATTCTGTGGAATGGTGGAACACCCTGCATCAAACCTCTAGTTTTACCTTAACTGCAAAACCAAGCATGCCTGCAGACATGTATTTGCCCTTGCTTTTAACCGTGTTAGGGAGCTATTGCGTGTTTGCGCTGGTGGTGTTGGTGCGCACTAGGGCGCAAATATTACACACCCAGTCAGGTGCAACCTGGCTCATCAAGCACCGAGATATTACTGGAGCAACGTAATGTATTTTGAATCTGTAAATGGGTTGTTAACTATGGCAGGACATGGGGCTTATGTTTGGTCTTGCTACGGGCTATTTTTTGCTCTTGTGGGTATTAATATTTGGCATGCCAGAAGCCAAAATATGAAGGCCCTAAAACGGGCTCAAGCCATGATGAGACGTAATCAGTAATTAAAAGGCAAATAATGATGTTGATGCACCCAAAAAGACGAAATAAGTTGTTACTCATTGTTGGGCTTTTGTGTGGAGTAGGAGTGATTGTGGGCTTGGTACTGTATGCCTTGTCGCAGAATATAAATCTATTTTTTTCTCCTTCCGATATGGCTCAAGGTAAAGCCCCAGCGCATCAACGCATCAGGGCTGGAGGTATGGTAAGAGAAGACAGTCTAGTGCGGGCCTCGGATAGTTTGGCTGTGCGCTTCGTGATTACTGATTTTGTGGAAGATGTTGAAGTGAACTATACGGGCATATTGCCAGATCTATTCCGCGAAGGCCAAGGCATTGTAGCCCAAGGAAAACTCAATGATAAAGGGGTGTTTTTAGCTGATGAGGTATTGGCTAAGCACGATGAAAAATACATGCCCCCTGAAGTGACTCAAGCCCTCAATGAAGCTCAAGCCGCCAGTTTGGTGAAAGGGGCATTAGCCCCTCAGGAAACCGCCACTACCACGACAAAAAAGGCATACAAATGATTCCAGAAATTGGCAATATGGCCTTAATATTGGCCTTATTTTTAGCCCTCAGTTTGGGCCTTTTGCCCATGCTAGGTTCTTATACCGGTCAAACCCGTCTTATGCTCAGTGCTAAACCATTAGCAGTGGGGCTAGGCGTTATGTTACTGATCGCTTTTGCCATGTTAACCATTGCCTTTGCCCAAGATGATTTTAGTGTGCGTTACGTGGCGCAGAATTCAAACACCGCCTTGCCCATGCAATATAAAATTAGTGCGGTTTGGGGTGGGCATGAAGGGTCATTATTGCTTTGGGTGGTGATTCTTGGCATGTGGACTATGGCGGTCAGTCTATTGAGCAAAACACTGCCTTTAACCATGCAAGCTCGGGTTCTATCGGTGATGGGTATGATCGGTGTGGGCTTTATCTCCTTCACCTTGCTCACTAGTAACCCTTTTTGGCGTTTGTTACCAGAAGCAGCCCTTCAGGGCGCAGACTTAAATCCCTTGTTGCAGGACTTTGGCCTCATCGTCCATCCACCCATGTTGTACATGGGCTACGTAGGTTTTTCTGTTGCCTTTGCGTTTGCTATAGCGGCGTTACTCGATGGCCACTATGATGCTGCATGGGTAAGATGGTCGCGGCCATGGACCAGTGTCGCATGGGCTTTTTTAACGGCAGGCATCGCCTTAGGGAGCTGGTGGGCATACTACGAACTTGGCTGGGGAGGTTGGTGGTTTTGGGACCCTGTTGAGAATGCTTCGTTCATGCCATGGTTGGTAGGGACCGCTTTATTGCACTCTTTGGCGGTTTCAGAAAAACGAGGTTTGTTCAAAAACTGGACCTTGTTATTAGCCATTTTAGCCTTTAGTTTAAGTTTACTGGGTACCTTCTTAGTGCGCTCAGGGGTACTGACTTCGGTGCATGCTTTTGCTTCTGATCCAGATAGAGGCTACTTTGTATTATTATTATTGGCCATCACCGTGGGTGGTTCCTTGTTACTGTTTGCGCTACGTGCAACCACGGTAGAGAGTCGAGTGGGCTATCGTTTCTGGTCCCGTGAAACGTTTTTATTATCCAATAATGTGCTGCTCGTGATAGCCGCCCTAACCATCCTGTTGGGTACCTTGTACCCCTTGTTTTTGGATGCCATGGGGGGTGGAAAAATTTCCGTAGGCCCTCCCTATTTTAATGCAGCTTTTGTACCTTTGATGGTTTTGTTAGTGGTGGCCATGGGTTTAGGTTTGGGCTCTAAATGGAAACGTATAAACCCTAATGAATTATGGCGCTTACTGCGGTCACCGGCCTTGATTGCGGTGGTGCTGGGGTTGGTATTTCCATTTGCTTATAACGGCGAGTTCAATGCCTCAACGGCTTTAGCCGCAGCCTTGATGGTGTGGTTGTTGGCGGCTTCTTGGGTTGATCTAAGACGCAGACTCAGGCACCAAAATTGGTGGTCTGGGTTACGCCAATTAAACCCAGGCTATTATGGTATGTTGTTTGCACATCTTGGCGTGGGTGTCATGGTCATGGGTATTGCTGTTGTCAGCCATTACTCGGTGCAAAAAGACCTACGTATGGGTATTGGTGATGAAGCGACGCTGGGTCAATATGAATTTACCTTTATGGGCGTTGAAAACGTCACAGGGCCAAACTTTACTGCTGTTGAGGGCCAGGTTAAGGTGGTCAAAAATGATCAGCTGGTGACCTACTTATTGCCCCAAAAACGCACTTATACGGCCCGTGGTCAAACCATGACAGAAGCGTCGATAGATCCAGCCTTAAGTCGAGATATCTACGTGGCTATGGGTGAGCCCCTAGCCGATGGTGCTTGGGCCATGCGGTTGCATATAAAGCCCATGATTCGTTGGATTTGGCTAGGTGCTCTGATGATGGCCCTAGGTGGTGTGCTAGCGGTATGGGATAAGCGTTATCGGCGAGCTAACTCAGCTAAGCCTAACGAGCCAACTATGACGACTAAGCCAACTATTGAGGGAGCTGTATTATGACAACCACTTCAAAGCGGTTATTGATGCTGTCGCCCATGCTCATAGCGTTTGCGCTGGGATTGTTCTTGTACGAAGGTATCGGCAAAGATCTTACGATTAATGAATCAAGTTTGATTGGTCAGCCATTACCCCAATTCATTGGTCAAACCCTGTCCTCCCCAAGCACTGCTGTGACCCAAGCAGATATGCTTGGTGAGCCCGCCCTAGTTAATGTGTGGGCCACTTGGTGCCCTACATGCAGAGCTGAGCATGAGTTTTTAAATGCCATTGCAGAACAAGATAAAGTGCGCATTTTTGGGGTTAATTACCATGACCAACGTGATGCCGCCCAGCAATGGTTACAAGAACTGGGCAATCCTTATGTCTTTTCTGTGTTTGACCCAAAAGGTTCTTTAGGCATCGAGCTGGGCGTAGTGGGTGCCCCTGAGACCTACTTAATTGACGCCCAAGGGGTGGTGGTTGATAAGCTCACTGGTGAATTAAACGAGCGCACTTGGCCACCATTACGCGATCAGTACCTGCAGTTATTGGAGGCAAAAAACTGATGTTAAACAATTATTTAGTCAGTGCTTTTTTTGTGTTATCAATGTTGGTGTTGCCTCTAGCACAAGCTGATATTAAGTCATATGAATTTGCCCAGCCAGAAATGGCAGAGCGTTTTGTCGACTTGACCACCGTGTTGCGTTGCCCAAAATGCCAAAATCAAAATTTAGCAGATTCAGATTCAATCATTGCTAAAGACCTGCGCTCGCAAGTGCAAACGTTAATCAACTCTGGCCAAACGGATCGCCAAATTACCGATTTCATGGTGCAGCGTTATGGTGAGGTTATTCTCTATGACCCACCCTTTAACAAAGGCACTCTAGTCCTTTGGCTCGCGCCCTTTGGCATGTTGCTTATTGGTTTATGGGCACTGTGGTTTTTTGGTCGAAAAAGCCATGACCAAGGGGCCATGTTAACACCCTCGGAGCAGCAGCGTTTGGCTCAACTTTTAGCTGATAACCAGGCGCCCAACAAGGATTAAACAATGACTGAACTTTGGGCTGCTATTGCCCTCTTACTTTGCCTAACCAGTGGTTTTGTGCTTTGGGCTTGGTGGCGACCTCTGCCCGTGTCCGCTGCCTCCAGCAATAGAAACGATGCTGTGGTGGCACTTTATCGTGTGAAACAGTCTGAGCTTGAACATGAACTGGCTTCTGCGCAGATTAATCGCAGTGACTATGATCAAGCTTTAGCTGAAATGCAGCGCACTCTATTATTAGAAACTTCAGCCTCTCTAACCCTGAAAAGCTCATCTAATCACGCTGGGGGGTTATTATTATTGCTGGTAGCGTTAGTGATCCCTGTTGCTGGGCTAATGACCTATACCCAACTTGGGGCCTACGGCAGTTTGCAACAGAATGTTAACTTAAAAAACACCCGTTCGTTGGCGGCGTCAGCACCCTCTGTGACGGTTTTGATCAGCAGTCTTGAGGGTGAGCTAAAGCAGCACCCCAATAATCCAGAAGGCTGGTATTTGTTGGCCAATAGTTACATGCAATTGGAACAAACCGCAAACGGAATTGGCGCCTTTGAGCAGGCCTTAAGCTATGTTCAGGCAGGCAGCCAACAACAGGCTGCTTTACTGGGTCAGTATGCACAGGCTGTGTTTTTTAATGAAGGTGAATTCAACTCGCGGGTCAATCAAGCCATCGCTGCAGCGATAGCCCAGGACCCTAAAGATGTCTCGGCTTTAAGTTTGCTCGGTATTCAAGCGTTTGAAAGCCAAAGTTATGATGCCGCAATACAGTTTTGGCAACGGGCCTTGCCCAGAGCAGGAGAGGGTCAGGGTAAGGCTTCACTGCAGGCTGGCATCGCTAGCGCACAAAAAATGCTCAACCAAGACCCGAGTCAGGACTCAGGCGCAAGCCTGTCCATTAAGGTGTCTTTGGCCAATGGGCTAGCCTTACCTACGTCACCTCAAGCCGTGTTATTTGTCTATGCCAGAGAGTCTGATCAAGGCATGCCCCTTTTTGCAGCCAAACTAAACCCTCGAGAGCTTCCATTAGATGTGCTGCTAACTGACTCGATGGCGCTACAAGAGGGCACTCGCTTGGCGGATTATGAAACTTTAAATATTAGCGCCCATGTGGCTATCGCTGGAGTGCCGGGTCAAAAATCGGGTGACTTGGTAGGTCAAGTCCTAGCTGTTGTTATTGATGATGTGGATATGAGTGAAGAAAATAAAACAGTTTATTTGACCATTGACCAAATCCTGAAGTAATCTAGCTTCGAAAATTAAAATAATAGAGTGTATGGATGCGCCTAAAGAGCGTCAAATTAGCTGGTTTTAAATCATTTGTTGATCCCACTAAGGTCAATTTGCCAGGCAATCTGTGTGCCATTGTGGGCCCCAATGGGTGTGGTAAATCCAATATCATTGATGCCGTGCGCTGGGTAATGGGAGAAAGTTCTGCCAAAAATCTGCGTGGAGAAAATGCAACGGATGTTATCTTCAATGGTTCCAGTAGCCGGCAACCGGTGGGCCAAGCAACTATTGAATTAGTATTCGATAATCATGACCGTACCTTAGCTGGTGAATTTGCCAGCTACAATGAAGTGTCCATCCGTCGTAAGGTAACCCGCGAAGGACAGTCTACCTATTATTTAAACGGCCAAAAATGCCGCCGACGTGATGTGACTGATTTATTCTTGGGTACAGGCCTCGGCCCCCGCAGCTATTCCATCATCGAGCAGGGCATGATTTCTCGCTTAATTGAATCTCGTCCTGAAGAATTGCGCGTCTACATTGAGGAAGCTGCCGGCATTTCGCGGTATAAGGAACGTCGACGTGATACGTCTAATCGAATAAGCCGCAGCCGAGAAAATTTAGCACGGCTACTCGACATTAGAGAAGAGCTGGGTCGCCAATTAGAGACCCTCAAACAGCAAGCTGCAGCTGCAGAAAAATACACTGAGTTAAAGCAAAACGAACGCCAACATAAGTCCCAGCTAGCGACCCTACAATGGCGTGAATTACGCCAAAAGTTAGTAGATCAGCGCTTGGGTATGGCGCGCATTCAAGATAAAATGGTGTTGCAGCGCAGTGAACAAGACACCCGGTTGGTGAAAGTTGAGGTACAAAAAAACGACTTGGCGTTGCTTAATGAAAGCTTTACCCAGCAACAGGGTGGGTTTTATAGTTTAGGGGCAGACATTGCACGCTTGGAACAAACCATAGAATACCAGCATCAACAGCAGCAACGTTTACAGGCTGATGCTACCGAAGCGCAGCAGCAATTAAGCCGTATTGATGAGGCCTGTGCTGTTGATGGCAAAGAACTCAACCAGCTAAAACAACAACAAGACCAACTAGTACTTGATGCTGAGCTGGCCTCTGAGCAGTTGTTTGAAGCTGAGACCCATTTGCAAGAAAAGGA
>Ga0209712_10002562_pt1 | contig 14900 bp, 17 predicted proteins | sample ArcOceMetagenome_FD_187443 | JGI IMG/M metagenome (GOLD analysis project Ga0209712, IMG submission 187443) | Marine eukaryotic phytoplankton communities from Arctic Ocean - Arctic Ocean - Greenland ARC118M Metagenome (SPAdes) (version 2) | ecosystem: Environmental > Aquatic > Marine > Oceanic...
GCTGTTCATATATTCCTTACCTAACTTCTTATTGTCACCCTGACATTATAAACACTAGTGTATCTTCCCTGAAAGGAAAGTGGATACTCCAATAAAAATACTCCTGGGTGACTACCATTGTTTATGTTCCCTTATATATATACCTATACATACAAAATATAGAGGGATAGAACATCATGCAGATTCAAAAACGCCCACTGATTTGGGACATAAACAACTCAAAATCCCAGATGGCCATTAGGGTTCAAAAGGATGAAGTATCTTTAGAGAGGTATAAGAAATGCGTTTAACTAAAAATGCAGTGATTACTGAGATAAACCAGAGTCATTCAGTCGATGCCATCCGTTTATCAGCAGATGAGTTACCTGTTGATAAAACCAAGAAAATGAATGATTTGAAACAAGAGATTGAACGCACAGTGCGACAGAACAAGACCGTGACTATCGTTCTCATTAAATAGTAATCCACTAACAAAAATAAGAAGGAATATAAATATGAACATTAATATGAGAGAGGTGTTAGACCACCAGGTTAAGAACTACAAACAACTTCGTAATGATCTGAATACTGATATTGAACTAAGTGATCAAGAGATGGATTGGTTACTCAAAGTCACCCAAGAGTCTATTGATCAATATAGAAACTATCTAGAACTAGAACTTGCATAGGAACTAAAAGTTATGAAACATAAAAAGTTAGTACCGTATACATTGAAACTCGAGGAAGATATGTGGACGATTGTAGATCGCAATAGAATGTCTATGGTCGGTGTACTCTCGCCTCAAGGTGTCACCAAAGTCGACTACATAAGAAATGCGTTGGATGCATACAATGTTTACTGGGAAAAGAAGGTAACGCCTAGAATGCAACGCGTTAAAGATATCGAGGATCCGTTGCCGGTGTATTTAGATAATGGGATAGATGTAGTCTGGTGATTAGCCAAAGACCTCATAGAACGATGCCTAATGCGCTGAGACATCAACTGGGTGCAATCACTGCAATTGTTGTCTCGGGGCAACTATTCAACGAACTCACGAATGTTCAGTTAGAGGAGATTCTTAGGAAACTATAGTCAGACACCCTTCGGGGGTGGAACAGTGTTTAGAACTGTACTACGGCAGTTCTCTGACCATGAATAATAACTCAATATCAAGTCTTAGCTCTTGTTTTTCTCTAAGAACTTTAGAGTCTCTCTAAGAGACAATTTTTCATAGTTACTTTTGACATCAGATGTATTGAACTTTAATACACTGATACATTCCGAATAGCCTTGGCAAGATCCCATATCAAGGTCAATTATTTCGTCAAGAGAATCATCGCATTGGTATTTAAACTTAAAAGGATTCATCTGTGTTGTAGTACTTCCGGCATTACGAGTAGTCCTGTTTGCCGAACCATAATCGTCCGCCTGACGCCCATACGGATCATCGTTACCCACTTGCCCATAACTCCATTTAGATTTTTCTCCCCAACTATCCTCATAACCCCCAGTACAAGACTCAATTGCTATTGGTTGCATCATTCCTTGTGTTGGTGAAATAGATGAGCCTCCCGAGACCATAAGACATGCAACAATCGCCAATACTCCTATGATTACATTATAATACCCCCACCTTTTATCAAATGTAGATAAAACAAATGGAATAAAAAGTAAGGCGAGTATATATGTAAAAGAGTTTGTAATTGCGCTTACGAAAGAGATGGATTCTATTTTTTTATTTACCTCAATTAAATTAATTTCAGAAGAAAAATAATTACCGACAACCCTATATTCTTCAGTTAGAGCGTCCACCTGCATCCCAGTGTAGTTGATATTCTCCACTATAAAGATTGGAATTGAGACTATAATTATGAAAAGTATTTTTTTAATGAGATTTTTTGCTGTAACAAAGTTAGATACCACATTTGACTGGGTAACAGAGAAACCAATAACAATTCCAATGAATGCGGTTATAGTAATAAATGACAGTTCAGCAGTAGCGTTGTCGAAATCTTTGTCCATTAACCAAAGACACACAGAGAATATGCTTAGAAAAATTAATCTGGTAATGATTCTCGATACTTTTGCACTCACCACAAACCCTCTTAAACATTAGATTCTTTAACTGCCGCTCTGACTTAGAGTACATCATGCATATTCAAATAGAAACTGATTTAATTACACCGCACCGTGTCTGCGTTTAACACCTTATAAACAGTCCCCACAGCCACAGACAGTTCACTAGAAATCTGTCGGACGTCACTCAATCGGTTAACTGGTCTATAGGGGATGGTTATATGTCTTCGTGAAGAGAATGGTGTTGCGATTAGGTTTGTACTCAAAGTTACCTCGTTCGATAACCGTGTCAACCGGTAGTCAGATAAGGTCTTGAGATGTAGGTAATGATAGGTCTAGAACGCACTGTAGTCGTCTCTAAGACATCCTAGAGTAATACGAATACACACAGGAATACCCCAAGAAAGGGTGTGAGAGAGAGGCTATTGATATGAGTGTGCGACAAACTGATTAATAGGTATATCCATTAAATCTCAAACTGTATAATCTCACCAAACCGCATAGTTGATTTCAGATAAAAGTTATATCAAAGTTATACTATAATTTTTAATGGGTCTACAGACCCCCATATATAAGGTAAGTTTAGTTGGCCCAATACGTATACACAATGAATCGGGTGAGCAAAATTGTTCCTCCGAAACGCGAGATCCTTAAAGATATCTCACTCTCTTTTTTCCCCGGCGCCAAAATTGGCGTGCTCGGCCTCAACGGTTCCGGTAAGTCTACGCTGCTGAAAATCATGGCCGGTCTGGATACTGAGTTCCAAGGTGAAGCCCGCCCTATGCCCGGCCTCAAGGTTGGCTATCTGGCTCAGGAACCGCATTTAGATCCGGACAAAGATGTGCGCGGCAATGTAGAAGACGGTGTTCGCGAAGCTGTGGATGCGCTCAGTGAGCTGGATCAGATCTATGCGGACTACGCTAGCCCGGATGCGGATTTCGATGCACTGGCAAAACGTCAGGGTGAGCTCGAAGAAATTATTGAAGCCTGGGATGCACACAATCTCGATCACGCCCTGGATGTAGCGGCCGATGCACTGCGCCTGCCGCCCTGGGATGCGGATGTCACGTCCCTATCCGGCGGTGAACGCCGTCGTGTTGCTCTCTGTCGCCTACTGCTGTCGAAGCCCGACATGCTCCTCCTCGATGAACCCACCAACCACCTGGATGCTGACTCAGTGTTCTGGCTGGAAAAATTCCTCGAAGAATTTGCTGGCACTGTGGTTGCAGTAACCCACGATCGCTATTTCCTAGATAACGTTGCCGGCTGGATTCTCGAGCTCGATCGCGGCCATGGTATTCCCTATGAAGGCAACTATTCCACTTGGCTAGATGGCAAAGTCCGTCGCCTGAAAACCGAATCCAAGCAAGAGGCCACTCGACAGAAGGCACTTAAGCAGGAACTGGAATGGGTACGTCAAAACACCAAGGGCCGTCAGGCCAAGAGCAAGGCGCGACTGGCTCGCTTCGACGAGTTGAACTCGCAGGAATTCCAATCACGCAACGAGACCAATGAAATCTATATTGCCCCAGGCGAACGCCTCGGTGACAAGGTCATTGTGTTGGACAATGTCTGCAAAGGCTTTGGCGATCAGGTGCTGATCGAAGATTTCTCCGTATCTATCCCCAAAGGTTCTGTAGTCGGCATTATCGGTGGCAATGGTGCCGGTAAATCCACCCTATTCAGAATGATCGCCGGCACTGAAACGCCAGATAGCGGCACAGTGACCATGGGTGAATCGGTCAAGGTGGCCTATGTTGAGCAGAGCCGCGACTCCCTAAACGATAATCACAATGTCTGGGAAGCCATTTCCGGCGGTCACGACATGATCACTATTGGCAACTACGAGGTCTCTTCACGAGCCTATGCCGGACGCTTTAACTTCCGTGGTTCCGACCAGCAGAAGCGCGTTGGTGAACTCTCCGGTGGTGAGCGCGGCCGCCTGCATTTGGCCAACACCTTAAAACAGGGCGCCAATGTCTTACTGCTAGATGAGCCATCTAACGATTTGGACATTGAAACCTTGCGCGCCCTGGAAGAAGCGATTCTTTCCTTCCCTGGCTGTGTCATGGTTATCTCTCACGATCGCTGGTTCCTCGACCGAATCGCCACTCATATTTTGGCCTATGAAGGCGACAGCCATATGGAGTTTTTTGCCGGCGGTTACAGCGAATACCACGAAGATTATATTCGCCGCAAAGGCACAGACTCACAACCGACCCGAGTTAAATATAAGCGCCTGAGAGCGTAAGGAATGACTATGAGCAGCAGCATTTGGCACAACCGACCCAAGCTTGAAACTATGAATGGCAAGATGAACAGCGGCACCATTGTTGAACATCTGGGGATTATAATTACCGAAGTCGGTGATGATTTTTTAACCGGTACCATGCCCGCTGATGCACGAACCTTTCAGCCCTATGGCGTGGTTCACGGCGGTGCCAATGTTGTACTCGCAGAGACACTGGGCAGTATTGCCGGTGCCCATGTAATTGATTTTTCCACCACCAAATGTCTCGGCCAAGAAGTCAGTGCCAGCCACCTGCGACCAGTCTCTAGTGGGCTGGTCACTGGTACCGCGCGACCGATTCATCTAGGTCGCCGCTCGCATATTTGGGAGATTCGTCTGGAAGATGATCGCGGAAAGTTAACCTGCCTATCTAAGCTAACTCTTGCAATACTGCCGATGTAATTAGACTGGTTTATAGCTAAAGAGGCTAATGGCTCTACATAATTAGAGCCACTAGCTTCTATCTAACAAACCCTACTCTGAACTGGTTTCAGCCTGCCAGCGAAACAGATTCATCTCAATAAAGACAAACGCCACCAGCCACATAAACGCATCCCAAAAATCCAAGAAGTCACCTAGCGCTCCCCAATAGGCCGCAGCCGCAAATAAGATGCTGTAGAAAACCCCTTTGACCAGATTACTCAGAGTAACCACCCTGCCATCAAAGCGTCCACGCAACTGCAGCCACACATCCACTTCTAAGATCACCACAACGCCGACCCAGGTAATAGAGTTGATCACATCAACCCAAGCCAACCATTGCACTGCCTGCCAGTCTTGTAATGTGCCAATCACCTGCTGACCATTGAGTCTATAGAGATCTTGACCATTCAGCGCCACACAAGTCTGAGCATCCAAAAGCGGATATTCGTCGATAGTAATAATACTGGCGTAACCCTGCCCCACCAGACCACAGAGATTGTCGATCATACCCTCGAGAGCAAAGGGACTGATATCGTAGGTCAGTAGCATCTTGTCAAAGTAGCCATAAAAGGCGTAGAGAATGAAGCTGTAGGAAACCACCCGAAGAGCGATAAAGCCAAATTTGACTCTGGGCTGTCGCAACACTCGATCATCAATAACCGATGTCTCCAGCTCAAATAACAACAGCAGCACAACCCAGGCCGCAGTATCTATGGTGGCAGCAAACCCAGAAATTAGATCAGCAAAAATAATGCCCTGACTAAAAGTTTGCTCGGTAGCCAGCCATTCTTCTTGGAAGAAAAGATAAATATTGTAGGTTAGCAGTGCATAGACAGTGTATTTGAACAGGCGAAAAATAAGCTGCGCGGCGGCAGGCTGATGGGTGCTCATAGAAGGTCTCGTAAGAAGGGTGGCAATTATTGTTCTAGGCGAGCGCTTTTATACCTTATTTACAGCGTCGCAGCTAACAGATATAGCAGTGATTCGAGACTCTGCGGGGCAAGATAGTCAAAAGGGTCTTGCAGCAGGTTGAGTGGGGCTCGTTTAGGGGTGGGGGCGTTCATTGATTAAAGTTGCATAGTGTAGGAGATCCCTCGACTTCTCTCAGGATAACAGGATGGAGTGTTATGCACCTAACTTGTCATCCCGACAGAGCGCAGCGACGAGGGATCTCGAGATCTCTCACATGCGTTCGAGATGACAGGCCGAGTGTTCTAAGTGACAAGTTGTGGGCTTGAAGTTCCAACACAACTCCCTATTGCCATTCTGAGAGAGCAAAGCCTTTTGCTCCTAAAGTGTTCAATCTCTTTCGCGCATAGATTTAATAGACCGAATCCAAAAATTCAATCCAGGATTTAATTCAATTAACTCCTCAGTGGCTATTTCCGCCTGCTGGCGCGATGGGTACTGGCCGTAAACCAATACAAACAGATAGCGTTCGCCATCGACTATATCGCGCACCACCAGTTCTCCCTCTGTCAGACTAATATTATCTGCCGCCTGCTCCGCCATTTTTTGACTTAGGTAAGCACCTAGCTGCACTGTGTAACCCTTGGCGCTGATATCAAACGCCAACACTTTAATAAGTGGTTTATCTATAGCGCCCTCTTCCTCGGCCAGATCAGTATCAGGGACACTGGCATCCAAGGTTATTTCGGCTGGCTCTGAATTATTGAGCTCAACCGCCTCGGCTTCAACCTGAACCGGAGAGACCAACTCCCCGCCTTTGAGTAGCTGTTCGGAACAGTTCCAGTTATCACTTGACTCAATCGCACCCTCACAGTGCCAGCCAATATATTCCCCATCTGGGCCTGAAGACAAGCGAGACGAGTCAGAAGGGCTGTGCCCTGAACAGGCTGACAACAAAAAAACAATCGACAGCAGAAAGGACCGTGAGATAAAAATAGTAAAGGTTTTTTTCAACATAGAATTCGTCGTTTTAATTATTGTTATGGGCCAGCCCATGCGGCCCGAGGTAAGGAGGCTTTATTAAATCCCCATTCGGGCGAGAATGTCTAGTATTTGCCGCAGGATAAAGGCTAATTTTGGATGTTGAGCCTCATACTCAAGGCTCTTCTGCTCCAAGGTGTCGCGCAAGCCTGGGGCGTTAATAGTCTCAGTGACGGTTTCAGATATGTCTTGCTGAACCTTTTCAGACGACAGCTTTTCAGACGACAACTTTTCAGACAACACCTCTTCAGACGGCACCTCTTCAAACTTCACATCCTCAAGCTGCAGAACACCCATCACCATCTTGCCCAACATATCCTTGTCCGCAGCACTGACATGTGAGGATTTAACCAGTTGATTATGTAACTCTTCGAGTCGAATTTTTAGTTCAGCGCGCTCATTGGTCTTTTTACTGCTGGGCATAGGTTACTCCATTTAGCTCGGCAACTCCTGACTGGCTGCCGACAGCCCTGAGACTGCTCCTAAAGTATAGACCGCGAGAAAAACTTCGTGACGCATCACTTTAGTGCACTGAATACAGTGAGTGGCACAATAATTGCTTTAATTTGTGCAGCAAGGCGTTTTATAGGCCTTTTCACATAAAAACAGCACGCTCATAGTGCGCAATAACACTACCTAACGATTTAGCGCACTACTTTAGTGCGCTATTAAAGAGGAAAGTCCATGTTACTTCGATATCGCCAACTCACAGCAGTTGCTTTTGCACTCCTGGCAGCCACATTTTCAACCCAGGTATTTGCCGACGAGCTAAACGCTGCAAACACGTCTTGGATTTTGACCTCTACAGCATTGGTGCTGTTCATGACTATTCCCGGCCTCTCGTTGTTTTACGGCGGTCTGGTTCGTTCAAAGAATGTGCTCTCGGTATTGATGCAATGTTTTGCCATCACTTGCCTGGCATCGATTATCTGGTTTGCCTTTGGTTACAGCCTGGCATTCGGCGATGGCGGTTCCATGAACGCCTGGATCGGTAATCTAGACAATATCCTGATGGGTAATATCAAAGAAGACACCATGGCTGGGGATATTCCCGAGTCAGTATTTGCCCTATTCCAAATGACTTTTGCTGTGATCACCCCAGCACTGATCGTCGGCGCCTTTGCCGAGCGTATGCGCTTTAGCGCCATGCTGCTGTTTAGCGCTCTCTGGTTAGTCGCTGTTTACTCTCCAATTACCCACTGGGTTTGGGGCGGCGGCTGGCTCGGTGAGATGGGTCTGTTGGATTTTGCCGGCGGTACCGTTGTGCATATTACGGCTGGTGTTGGCGCCTTGGTTGCCGCTCTGGTACTGGGTAACCGCAAAGGTTTCCCACAGCAGGCAATGCCTCCACACAACCTTACCATGACTGTAACTGGCGCCGGTATGCTCTGGGTAGGTTGGTTTGGCTTTAACGGTGGCTCTGCTCTTGCCGCCAATGGTGATGCCGGTATGGCAATGCTGGTAACACACATTTCTGCTGCAGCAGGCTCACTGGCCTGGATGACTATGGAATGGGTCAAGCACGGCAAACCTTCGGTACTGGGTATTGTCACTGGTATGGTTGCAGGTTTGGGCACTATTACTCCAGCCTCCGGTTTTGTTGGCCCCGGCGGCGCACTGTTGATTGGTTTGAGCGCAGGTGTTATCTGTTACTACGCCACTCAGGCGATCAAGCAGCGCTGGAAAATTGATGATTCTCTGGACGTTTTCCCGGTTCACGGAGTCGGCGGTATACTCGGAACACTGCTCGCTGGTGTCTTCGCTTCAGACGCCCTCGGCGTGTTTAGCGGCCAGGGCTATAACGAAGGTATGAACATGGCCTCACAGGTACAGGTTCAAATCGTCGGTATTGTTGCCACATTTGCCTATACTGCTATTGTGACATTTGTACTGTTAAAACTAGTTGATGCCATGTTAGGATTGCGTATTGACGAAGAAGACGAAACTATGGGTCTTGATCTCGCAGAGCACGATGAGAGGGGGTATGATCTATAATAATAAGAAAGGATAGGGGAAAAAAATAACCGCCCGAACACCACCGTCGACTCAGAATACGGGTTAAAGAACTAGCGGGGTGAACCAGAGGGGCATTAAGCCGCTGATATTTGTCAGCGGCTTTTTTATTGATACGCTATTCTCATAACGAGGTAGTCGCAGCATAAAAGAGCCAGCCTCGCAGTATCTGACAAGCACAGAGGTGCGAGGCATAAGGATATAAGGGCGTATAGAAAGTATGAAAGTTCCGAAACGCATTCAACCGCTAATCGAAGATGGTATTGTCGATGAGGTTATTCGCCCACTGATGAGCGGCAAAGAAGCCGCTGTCTTTGTGGTGCGCTGCGGCTCGGAAATACGCTGCGCCAAGGTCTACAAAGAAGCCAGCAAGCGCAGCTTTAAACAGGCTGTCACCTATCAAGAAGGCCGCAAGGTACGCAACAGTCGACGCCAACGCGCCATGGAAAAAGGCTCAAGATTTGGCCGCAAGCAGCAGGAAGAAACCTGGCAAAACGCCGAAGTCGACGCCCTCTATAAACTCGCCGCCGCCAATGTTCGCGTGCCCGTACCCTACGGCTGCTTTGATGGCGTCTTGCTGATGGAGCTGGTAACCCTAGATGACGGTCAGGTAGCACCCCGCTTAAACGATATCTCCATGTCCGCAGAACAGGCTATCGAAGACCACTATGTGGTAATGCAATATGTATTGCGTATGCTCTGTGCCGGTCTAGTGCACGGCGATCTCTCGGAATTCAATGTCTTGGTCGACGACTACGGCCCAGTGATTATCGACCTGCCTCAGGCTGTGGATGCCGCCGCCAACAACCATGCCGAGCGCATGCTGTCGCGGGATGTTAACAATATGACTGAGTACTATGGGCAGTACGCACCCGAGCTGCTCGAGACCAAGTATGACAAAGAGATGTGGGCGCTGTTCGAAGAGGGCAAGTTGACGCCGGAAAGCCAATTGACGGGCTACTTTGAAGAAGACACCGAACTGGCTGATGTGGATACGGTGATGGAAGAAATTAAGGCCGCATTCGCTGAAGAGCAGGAACGCTTGGAACGTATCAGAGAAAGCGACAGCGACGAATAACTATTCTTCGCGAGCCCGCTGAAGAAAGTCACACATGAACTCAGCACCGTCGAGAATCCGAACCGAATGGCGTTGCATTAAATCTGCTGGAATCAAATAGACATGCTGATCGCGCACAGCGGAGATCTGCTCCCACTTGCGCCAACTATCAAACCAGTAAGGCTTTTCCTCTTTGCTACCACCGGCAATAATCACCTGGGGATCCGCGGCGACTATAGATTCAATATTCACATAGGGCACCAGTGGAATGGCATCGGCAAAGATATTTCGGCCGCCGCAGAGCTCTATGACACTGCTGACCATATGCTTACCGTTTAAGGTGATCAACGGCTCATCCCAAATTTGATAAAAGGTTCTTACCTCAGACTTGGCACTGTTCTGCTCTCGCAGTAGACTCAGCCGTCGACTAAAACTCTCAGCCTTTAGCTCAGCGCTCTCAACATGACCAGAGAGGGCACCAAAGCGGGCAAACAGGTTGGGGATATCCTCTAAGCTGCGTGTCTCAATAACAAAGATAGGAATACCCAGCTGGCGAATACGGTTAATAATTTTATCCCCATTGCCCGACTGCCAGGCAATAACCACATCTGGCTGCAGTGACAGTATCAGCTCATAATTGGCCGCGGCATGATTATTGACGCGTATAATCTGCTTAGCCTGCTCTGGGTAATTGCTATATTCATCGGCACCGACAATCTGCTCCCCAGCGCCAATGTGAAATAGCACCTCAGTGATATTGGGTGCCAAACTAATAATGCGCTGCGCCGGTTGCTCAAGCACTAATCTATTACCAAAATCGTCCTCAACGCTTATCTCTGCTGCCAGCGAGAATGAACAAAGCACTGCGGCAAGCAATACAATTAGCCCAAGACTGTTTCGTAGGTTTTTCACTAAGTAATCACCAGAGGTTTATTCGTCACTGGGTGCCGGGAGATCATCGCCTTAACGCCAAATACTTGATCGATCAACTGTTCGGTCAACACTTCCTCAGGCGTACCCTGAGCAGCGATCAAACCGCCATCAAAGACTACCAGCTTATCCGCACAGCGGGCTGCCAGGTTAAGATCATGCAACACCATAACAACCCCTACCCCCTTCTCCGCCAGCTGCCGAACGATTTCCAAAGTCAGCTGCTGGTGGGCTAGATCGAAGGCCGCTGTGGGCTCATCCAACACTAAAATTTGTTCACCCTCTTCACAGGGCAGCCATACCTGAGCCAACACTCGAGCCAACTGCACTCGTTGTTTTTCACCCCCAGACATCTGGGTGTAAAAACGCTTTTGCAGATATTCCGCATCCACCAGCTTCAGTGCCTGGTCGATAATGTCGGCATCTTTTAGCGTACCGGTCTGATGGGGAATCCGTCCCAGAGCAACTACCTCATGAGCGGTAAAGGGAAAATTTAACAACGAGTGCTGGGGCAACACAGCAAGCATTTGCGCCCTTTGCTCAACTGGCCAATCATTGAGGTCGCGCTGATTAAAGCTCACCGACCCCTTAGTGGGCGCTAACTCACCAGTCAGCACTCGCAGCAAACTCGACTTACCAGCACCATTGGGTCCAACAATTGCGGTGACCTTCCCCGCCTCAACCTGCACTGTGACATCGCGCAGTAAGTCAAAGCCGGATAGGTGCAGTGATATATTCTCAGCGCGCAAAGTCATTGATCAGACCTCCCGACGCTGCTGTAACAGCAGAACAATAAAGAAAGGCGCGCCCAATAGAGCGGTAAGAATTCCGGTGGGCAGCTCAGCAGGTAATACCACCACTCGCGCCAAACTGTCCGCGACCACTAGCAAAATAGCGCCGGCCATGGCCGAACCAGGAATTAGCCAGCGATGATCAGGACCAATCAGCAAACGGATAACATGGGGAATCACTAGGCCGACAAAGCCCACCATGCCAGCAAGGGCAACAGAAACACCTACGCCCAGCGCCGTTAGAACAATCAGGCGACGCTTGACCCGCTGCACATCTATACCCAGATGACGGGCCTCAGATTCTCCCAGCAGCAGCGCATTAAGCGCACGACTATCCCGGGGGAAGCTAATGAAAAGTAGCAGGCTTACCAGTGCCATAATCGACACCTTGGCCCAGTTGGCAGCGCTTAGATTACCCATCTGCCAGAGACTGATCTGCCGCAACATATCATTGTCTGCAAAGTAACTTAACAGGCTATTAAGGGCTCCGGCCAAGGCACCAATAGCAATGCCGGCCAAGAGCATAGTGGTCACCGACGTGCCCATACCAGAGGTTGCCAGACGATAGACCAAAATAGTGGCAGCAAACCCACCAACAAAAGCCCCAAGCGCCACCAGAGATAAACCCATCAACAGGCCACTCTCCACTGCACCACCGGCCAGCACAATCATCAAACTGGCACCCACTGAGGCACCACCAGAGACGCCGATCAGTGAAGGGTCTGCCAGGGGATTGCGAAACAGGCCCTGCATAACCGCACCTGTGCTAGCCAAAATGGCTCCCACCAACAGCGCCAGTAAAATTCGCGGCAGGCGAATATCAAACAGAATAACTTGGGTTTGCCCGACGGTATCCTCGCCGGAAAATAGGCTATCGACTGCGGCACTGAAAGCCTCAGCAATTGAAATGGATACAGTGCCCACAGTCATGGAATAGAACGCGACCACCGGCAATAGAATTGCCAGTATTGCGATCAGCCATGCCGAGGGCATACGGCGCAATTAAAAGTCCACGCCTTTGCGGGCCATAATGCCAGAGTTGTAGGCATGCTTGATCTCTTTGATCTCAGACACGGTGTCTGCCCAATCTGATAATACCGAGCCACCACCGCGACCGGTCACCACAACAGACTGGCTTTCTGGACGATTGCGCAAAGCCGTCATAATCTGCTCTTCTTCGAGATACTTAAAGCTCAACATATAGGTCAGCTCGTCGAGCACTACCAAATGGTAGCTGTCATCGGCGAGCATTTTCTCAGCTATAGCCCAGCTGGTTTTAGCTGCAGCAATATCACCGGAACGATCCTGAGTATCCCAGGTAAAGCCGGTACCCATCTGATTGAAAGTCACCTGGGGGCACTGGTCGCGAACATAGAGCTCTTCACCGGACAGTTGCTCACCCTTAATAAACTGCACCACACCCACTTTATAGCCATAACCCAGGGCACGCATCACCATGCCAAAGGCAGAGCTAGATTTACCCTTGCCATTACCGGTGAGCAAAATTGATACACCGCGCTCAGTGTTGGCGGCGGCAATTGAGGCATCGACATTGTCTTTTAGCTTCTCCATCTTCTTCTGATGAGACTGCTGCTTTTTATCCTGATTATCTGTCATGGTATTTTTAACTCTTTGACTAAATTTGTTTTAGTGCCGCTGGCATGCCTGCTGGCAGCGAATGGATTGTAGGGTGTAATGCATTGGCCATAATTTCTAAGGCATCGACCAGACGTGGACCGGGACGGCTAAAATAAGCATTGCCATCAACCAGATAGACCTGGGTGCCGCTGCGTTTTTGTAATTCTTTAAAACCCTCTGCCTTTAAGAACAGCTCCACATCTTGCATCGAGCGCTGGACATTAAATCCGCAGAGGGCAATAAAAATAATATCTGGCTCTGCATCAATCAGATCCTGCCACTCGCGCCGCTGAGATGGCTCACGCTTGTCGCCAAATATCGGTATACCACCGGCCAGATCAATAATTTCTGGGCTCCAGTGGCCGCCATCAAACAGCGGATCGAGCCAGTCTAACAGAGCCACTCGAGGCTTGGCGGATAAAGCAATAGCCTGAGAGCGCCCACCCACCTCATCTATACGGCCGCGTAATTCAGCAACATAGGTTTTACCCTGCTCTACCGTATTGGCCGCTTCAGCCAATAGGGTCACAGTCTCCAGAACATCATCGAGACAGATCGGCTCAAGATTGATCACCTGGGGATTCCCCGGCAAGCTGCCAATTGCCTTGGCCACATCATTACCTGACACTGCGCAGACATCGCAGAGGGCCTGGGTGACAATCAGATCCGGCGCCAGATCTATCAGGGTATCCATAATCAGATCATAGAGTGCCTGATCGTTTTGTAATTGGTCGGTAACCAGCTTGTCGATTTCATCGCTGCTCAGTCCCTCAGGAATTCTTGAACTGGTGAGAATTGGCAGGCCTACAACTGAAAGTGGGTAATCACATTCATGGGAGACGCCTACCAGCTGTTCCCGCAGACCTAGGCCGCAGACCAATTCCGTGGCGCTAGGCAATAACGAAACTATCTTCATGGGCCCTCCTCTAAAAGCAAATCAGCATAGACAAAACCGTCACGCTTAACCACCTCACCGCCAACCACCGCAATGGGCTTGCTAAACATAGGGCCATCCCAGGCAAAGGTATGGAATTCGCCATTCTCGCCGCAGGGATCGACAGTTTCTGGTAAGTCTTCGAGTAATTGGGTGGAGAATTGTGCACCGGCAAAGTGCTCCGGCATCACACGTGGATCTAGACAGGTAATGGCTGCTTTAAGGCCGCCGGCAATCATTTCCCCTGCCAGTTGGTCGGTGGGGATTTGCCACAGGGGAAATAGCAGTTCTAGACCAGTGCCCTGCATCTTCGACTCGCGATAGCTGCGAATATCTTCCAGATACAGATCACCAAAGGCCACTGCGTCCATTTGCAACTGAGCTCGGGCATTGTCCAGCGCAGCGCCCATAAGGCTTTCATAGTCCTCATTGGAACAGGGCCAAGGCAGTGGAATTTCAATCAGTGGCAATCCCGCAGCCTCTGCCTGTAAGCGCAGCAGCTGTTGACGGACACCGTGGATCGCCGAACGATTGAATTCCCCGTTAAAGGTGGTGAGTAAACCCACCACCTCAACCGTTGGATCCTTCTGCAACTGATACAGAGTCCAAGCCGAGTCTTTGCCGCTGCTCCAAGATAGAAGCACGCGCTTGACCCCTGTAGCTACTGGAATAGTCATTTATAACCTGAAGCGCACACCGAGGCTGGCGCCGAACCCCAGAGTTTGATAGCTAAAGACTTCCTCATAGGCTTCATCGAACAGGTTATCTAAACGCAGATAGACATCGAGCTTTTCAGTAGCACTGAAGTTGGCGTTAAG
>Ga0209712_10002563_pt1 | contig 14898 bp, 15 predicted proteins | sample ArcOceMetagenome_FD_187443 | JGI IMG/M metagenome (GOLD analysis project Ga0209712, IMG submission 187443) | Marine eukaryotic phytoplankton communities from Arctic Ocean - Arctic Ocean - Greenland ARC118M Metagenome (SPAdes) (version 2) | ecosystem: Environmental > Aquatic > Marine > Oceanic...
AGGTTTAAGGTTTGAATAAAATTAAAAAAAAATTTTCCTAGTCTCTAACCTTAATCCTAAACTTAAATATTCGAAAGATACTTAATAGTTTCATTTCTATATTTATATAAAAAAAATTAAGTTTCAAAATTTTTACGTTGGTAATATATCAATTTCATATTTGATAATTTATCTAATTTTTTAAATTAGATAAATTATTTTTCCCGAAATCTGAATTAACCAAATTTACCACTCGTTGAAGCAATAAGGAATGATGCATATGTCAAAATATAACCTACAGAGAAATGGACTAAACCAACTAGACGAGCTTGTACAATTGAAAGAGCAACTGGCTTATCACGCCAACGAACTAAGTTCGCTAATGGAGTACGCTCATGTGCCCAAACTAAAGTCTCAATTAATTCTTGCCAGTAACCACGCCATGAAATTAAGAACATGAAACCTGTAGCCCAAACTAAGTGAGCAAATAAGAATGTCCATGCCCAAACAGATAAATTATTCATACCGAATGGATTATAACCATTAATTAATGGTGATGAATTTAACCATAAGTAATCACGTAACCAACCCATGATATAATTTGATGACTCATCAAATTGACCTGGATTACCACCCCAAATTGTCATATGTTTCCAATGCCAATAGAATGTTACCCAACCGATTGTATTTAACATCCAGAACATTGCTAAATAAAATGCATCCCAAGCTGAGATATCACATGTACCACCACGACCTGGACCATCACATGGGAAACTGTATCCAAAATCTTTTTTATCTGGCATTAATTTTGAACCACGTGCATCTAAAGCACCTTTTACAAGAATTAATGTAGTAACGTGTAAACCTAAAGCAATAGCATGGTGAACTAAGAAATCACCTGGGCCAATTTTTAAGAATAAATCGTTTTTGTTATCATTAATAGCTTCTAACCAACCTGGTAACCAAACTTGATTACCTGCAACAGTGGCAGGACTAGTTGAAGATGATAATAAAATGTTAAATTCATAAACAGCTCTACCAGACGCAGCTTGAATATATTCTGCAAATAATGGCTCAAATAAAATTTGTTTTTCAGGTTGTCCGAAAGCAACCACAGTATCATTATGAATATATAATCCTAATGTATGGAAACCTAAGAATAATGAAACCCAACTTAAATGAGAAATAATCGCTTCTTTATGTTCTAACATTCGTGCTAAAACATTACCTTTATTCAATTCTGGATCATAATCACGAACAAAGAAAATTGCACCGTGTGCAAATGCACCAACCATTAAGAATCCAGCAATATATTGATGGTGTGTATATAACGCTGCTTCTGTTGTGAAATCTTTTGATAAGAAAGCATAAGGTGTGATTGCATACATATGCTGAGCAGTTAAAGATGTAGCAACACCTAAAGATGCTAATGCTAATCCTAATTGCATGTGTAAAGAATCTGTGATTGTTTCAAATAATCCAACATGACCAGCGCCTAAACGACCTCCAGGAGGACGATGTGCATCTAAAATTTCTTTCATATTGTGACCAATACCGAAGTTAGTACGATACATATGACCAGCTACAATGAAAACAACCGCAATAGCTAATTGATGATGAGCAATATCAGTTAACCATAAAGATTGAGTTTGTGGGTGGAAACCACCTAAGAAAGTTAAAATAGCTGTACCCGCACCTTGTGATGTACCATAAACGTGAGCGGCACTATCTGGGTTTGCTGCATAAGCTGCCCAATTACCAGTATAGAATGGAGTTAAACCAGCTGGATGTGGTGCAGTTGTTAAGAAGTTATCCCAACCAACATGAACACCACGTGATGCTGGAATAGCTACGTGAACAATATGTCCAGTCCAGGCTAACGAACTAACACCTAATAAACCTGATAAATGATGGTTTAAACGTGATTCGTTATTTTTGAACCATGCTAAACTTGGGCGGAATTTTGGTTGTAAATGTAACCATCCTGCAAATAATAATGCTGATGATAATAATAATAAACCAATAGAGCCTAAGTATAATTCTTGGTTTGTTCTAAAACCAATTGTATACCACCATTGGTATACACCTGAGAATGCAATATTTACGGGATATGTATTACCTTTACTAAATGCTTTAATTGCTGATTCACCAAAATGTGGATCCCAAATTGAATGTGCAATAGGTTTTACTTTTAATGGATTAGTTACCCATTTTTCAAAGTTTCCTTGCCAAGCAACATGGAATAAATTCCCTGCCGTCCATAGGAAAATAACTGCTAAATGACCGAAATGTGAAGCAAAAATCTTTTGGTATAAGTTTTCTTCAGTCATACCGTCATGTGCTTCTAAATCGTGGGCAGTAGCGATACCGTACCAGATTCTTCGCGTTGCCGGATCTTGTGCAAGGGCTTGGCTAAACTTTGGAAATTTAGTTGCCATAATTGTTAGATGCCTTTTTGTATAAATTTTAGTTGTGAATAATAATATTAAATCTTTCAATTTCAATTAGTTAAAAATAAAATTTATTTTTAACTAATTGAAATTGAACGTGCTAAGAAGAATGACCATGTAGTTCCAATACCACCTAATAGATAGTGTGCTAAACCAACTGCACGACCTTGAGTAATACTTAAGGCACGTGGTTGAATTGCTGGACCGAAGTTTAATTTATTATGAGCCCAAACAATTGACTCAATTAATTCTTGCCAATAACCACGACCACTGAATAAGAACATTAAACTAAATGCCCAAATAAAATGTGCACCTAAGAAAATTAAACCATATGCTGATAATGCTGAACCATATGATTGAATTACTTGAGAGGCTTGTGACCATAAGAAATCACGTAACCAACCATTAATTGTAATTGCACCTTTCGCAAAATTTCCACCAGTAATATGTGAAATACTACCATCTGGTGAAATTGTACCCCAAACATCTGATTGCATTTTCCAACTGAAATGGAAAATTACTACAGAAATTGAATTATACATCCAGAATAAACCTAAGAACACATGATCCCAACTTGAACTTTGACATGTACCACCACGACCTGGACCATCACATGGGAATCGGAAACCTAAATTTGCTTTATCTGGAATTAATTTTGAACTACGAGCATATAATACACCCTTTAATAAAATTAATACAGTAACGTGAATTGTAAAAGCATGAATATGGTGAACCATAAAATCGGCAGTTCCCAATTGAATAGGCATCATTGCAATTTTACCACCAACTTCTACAACTTCTCCACCAAATGCATAACTTGTTGTTGCTAAAGCATTTGGAGCAGTAGTTCCAGGAGCTAATAAATGGATATTTTGAATCCATTGTGCAAAAATTGGTTGTAACTGAATGGCTTTATCTGAGAACATATCTTGTGGACGACCTAATGCACGCATTGTGTCATTATGAATGTAGAATCCAAAAGCATGAGTTCCTAAGAAAATACAAACCCAATTTAAATGTGAAATGATTGAATCACGGTGACGTAAAACACGATCTAATAAGTTATTGTAATTATTAGCCGGAGTATAATCACGAACCATAAAGATTGCAGCATGAGCAGCACCACCTGTTACACAGAATCCACCAATCCACATGTGATGTGTGAATAAAGAAAGTTGTGTTGCATAATCAGTTGCAATATACGGATATGGAGGCATTGCATACATATGATGAGCTACAATAATACTTAATGATCCAAGCATTGCTAAGTTAATAGCTAATTGTGCATGCCAAGATGTTGTTAAGATTTCGTATAATCCTTTATGACCTTCACCAGTGAATGGACCTTTATGAGCTTCTAAAATTTCTTTCATACTGTGCCCAATACCCCAATTAGTTCGGTACATATGGCCAGCAAAAATAAATAGAACAGCTAAAGCTAAATGGTGATGAGCAATATCACTTAACCATAAACCACCAGTAACTGGATTTAAACCACCTTTAAACGTTAAGAAATCAGAGTATTCACCCCATTGACCACTAAAAAATGGTGTTAAGCCTTTTGAAAAACTTGGGTATAATTGACTCATTAACTCACGGTTAATTAAAAATTCGTGTGGTAATGGAATTTCTTGAGGTGCAACACCCGCATCTAATAACTTATTGATTGGTAAAGCGATATGAATTTGATGACCAGACCATGATAAACAACCTAAACCTAATAAACCAGCTAAATGATGATTCATCATTGATTCCGCATTTTGGAACCATTCTAATTTAGGTGCAGCTTTATGGTAATGGAACCATCCAGCAAATAACATAATTGCTGACATTGCTAATCCACCAATTGCAATCCAGTATAGTTCTACTTCACTAGTAATACCTTCTGCACGCCACATTTGGAACCAACCAGATGTTGTTTGTATACCTTGGAAATTACCACCAACATCAGCATTCAAAATTTCTTGACCAACGATCGGCCAAACAACTTGAGAACTTTGTTTGATATTAACTGGATCATTTAACCAAGCTGAATAATTAGAAAAATATGCTCCATGGAAATGCATACCACTAATCCATAAGAATATTACAGATAATTGTCCAAAATGAGCACTGAAGATTTTACGAGAAACTTCTTCTAAAGAACTAGTTTGACTATCAAAATCGTGAGCATCTGCATGTAAGTTCCAAATCCAAGTTGTTGTTTTTGGACCTTTAGCTAAAGTTCTAGAGAAATGACCAGGTTGTGCCCATTTCGCAAAACTAGTTTCGACTGCGTCTTTTTCAACAAAAATTTGCACATTTTTTGCGCGACGATCAGTTGAGCTTATTGCCATTAATTTTCTCCTTAGTTGGGAGACGAAAATTTATGAAACTCTCATATAATAATAAAAAATAGAAGTTTTTCTATCTGTTAATTATGAGTTTTCAAATTTATATTATACATTTTTTCGAACTATTTTGCTTTACTTTTTGAGTTTTAAAAAATTAAAATGAAAAGTATAAAAAATTTTAATAAATTATCTTATTTTAATAAGATAATTTATTAGTATGTGAGAAATTAAAATAGTTAGAAATATAATCCTAACATATCTGGGAAGAAACGATTAATTTCAATGATAAACCCAGCTGTAAAAGTTAATAACAATGTTGCTAAAACTGGTGCCGTTGATAAATACTTTTGAAGATTTTCCATAAAGAGTTAATTAAAACAGTTAATAAATTATTAATTAAAAAGTGTATGTATTATTATTAACGTGGTGAAACTGTTACTTCGTCTTTTGAAGCTACTAAATCGCCACTAATTAACTCTTGCCAAGCTGAAATTGGCCAGATATAACCAGTTGTCATAATTTTTAATGCTAATGGTACATTAATAATAATTTCACTTTCAGCCGGATTTTTAGTAGTACTTACAGCACGAAGATATTTTCGGCCAACCCAGCCAATCCAACCAGAAATATAAATAAAACCAAATCCTGGAAGAATGAATTCAGCAGCATGACTCCAACGCCCATCTGCAATTAAATGTGGTAAACCATCTGTTCCACATAATAAGTCTGAACGACTATATTTATCAAATCTTGCTTTTGTTCTATCACTTTGTTGTTTTAAAGCTAGAGCAGGGGGTGAATCAGCTTCATATTTGCTCATTCTCTGATCAAGTTTTTTTACACTAGCATTTAATCGCTTAGTAAAAGCAGGTGATTCGCTACATTTTGTTAAACCACCAATCTCTGCATACGCTTGATTAGGTGCGAAAGTTAGTAATGCTAAAAAAAACAAAGTTATTAAATTAAAACGTTTCATTGTAAATTAAAATTTAAAATTAGTAATTTGGTAAAAAATTTTAAAAAAGTTTTTATTACTCATATAATATTATAATTTTAAATAAGAAAATTTAATTAAAATCGAGTAAATAAATTTCGTTTTTAGAAAATTATAAAATTTCTTAATTTCCTAAAAACTACTAAAATTATAAATTATTCGAAGTCTTTACGATTTGGATTTCGTGAAGGATCACTTGAAAGAAGCCCAAAAATAAATAAAGAAACAAAAAAGATAACCGTTGTGTAAACTAGAATTTTTAAAGTTAACATTTAATTTTTCTTGAAAATTATTTTTAATAATATTAATTATACTAAAATAAAATGATTCTGAATCATTTAATTGATAAAAAGTTATCTAGGAAAGTTTATTCATGGAACGTTTATAATTTAATAAGAAAGGATAAACTTTCAATACAGTAATTGTAACTTTTTTGAAAGGGTTTTTATTTTTATTTAAATTATTATTTTCTCTAAATGAAATATAACCTTCAATTAATATATAGTCATTGACTTTATAATAATTAAGAACCGACTGAGCTAAATTGCCCCAACAAACTAACTCAACAGTTCGAATTTTACGAATTTGGGGCAATTGAACTCGAAATGTGATAACAAGTGTATTAGAATTTATAAATTTTTTCTTAGGAGTTTCTAGTACTTTTACTAGTGCTCCAATATAATTCATATCACCCATTTAGTGTTTAAATAATTAAATTTTTCTGTTTTTGAACGTCTTCAAAATTAATATCACGTAAACGTTTTAATAATCGAATAAAATATTCTAAGAAATAATCATCTAATTGAATTATTTCAGAAGGATCTATTTTGAACATTTTATAAAGTTCAAAAGTTGATTTTGAAAAATTGTTTTCAACATTTAAAATATCTACAAACGCTAAACGATCACTAATGTTTTGACCCCATTCAAAGAACCCAAAGAAATTACTAACCCATTTTAGAAGAAATAATGGTACCGTTTGAACTTTTGCTTGCTGACCTGCTAATTGTTCACATAGATTAATAATTTCTGAAGAAACCCATCCTTTAGAACCACTTAAGAAGAATGTTTGATTAACGGTTTTAGGAATTTGTAATGAACGCAAACAAAATTTAGCAATATCTTGGGTGTCCATATAAGAAATATAAGTATTCTCATTGGTAACCCAAATTGGTAAATTTTCTAAAATTGGAATTGCATATTGTTCAATTAAACCTTGATAAAATCCTGTTAATCGAAAAATTGTATAAGGAATTTCCGATTGTTTTAATTTTGTTTCAACACCGCTTTTTAATTTCATCAAAGGTATGTTATCAAACTGTTCAGCATTTTGTGCTGAGAAAAAGATAAAACGTTTAATTTTTGCAGCTTTTGCGGCTTCAATTAAATATAATTTACCATCCCAATCTACCTTTTTTAATGAGTCTAACTCGTCAGGTCGACTAGTTGAAGCATCAATAATGGCTGTAATACCTTTTAGACAAGGTGGAATGGTTTCTGGTTTTGTTAAATCACCATAAACTAATTCTACACCCCATTCTTTTAAAAAACTAGCTTTCCTAAAATTACGAACTAAACAACGAACTTTGTAACCTTTTGTAAGAGCTTGTAGAACAATTTGACGCCCTAGCGTACCAGTTCCTCCAATAATCAGTAAACTCATATATATCTTTATGTTTATTCGTATAAAATTTTTAGTCGTTAAATACCGTGCTTTGTAAAATATCTTGTGCTTCAAGGTTAACTAATTCTTTTTTCGTTAATACTTGTCCACGACTGTCAAAAATACGATTAGCTTGGCGCATTCGTGCTCGATCTAAAGCATTTTTAATACTTCTTGCATTTGCAAATAATGGTTTTTCTCGACGTTTGTCAATATATTGAGTAAAAGCTATTTCAGCATCTGGAGTTAACTGATATTGTTGATCTTCTAACATTAATTTTGCAATTTTTACTAATTCGTCAGTCGAGTAATCTGGGAAATCAATATGGTTTGCGATACGAGACGATAAACCAGGGTTTGATTCATAGAATTTATCCATTGGCTCTTTATAACCAGCTAAGATAACAACTAATTCATCACGTTGATTCTCCATAACTTGTAATAAAATTTCAATTGCTTCCGAACCATAATCACGTTCGTTATCTGGTTTATATAAATAGTATGCTTCATCAATAAATAAAACACCACCCATTGCTTTTTTCAATACTTCTTTCGTTTTTGGAGCGGTGTGTCCGATATATTGACCTACTAAATCATCTCTCGTTACTGTTAAAAGGTGACCTTTTTTAATATACCCTAACTGATATAAGATATCTGACATTTTTAATCCAACTGTTGTTTTACCAGTACCTGGACTTCCAGTAAAAGACATATGTAATCCAGGACTACCTGATGTAATACCTAAGCTTTTTCTTAATTTATCAATTAATAATAACGCGGCAATTTCGCGAATTCTAGATTTTACTGGTACTAAACCTACTAATTCTTCATCTAATAAGTTTAAAATTTTTGCTATTTCAGTTTTTTGATATTCTTCTTGTAAATTTACGGGAGTCATGTTCATAATATGGAATTTATTTTTACTTAATATTATAGATATATAACAATAATTTTATATATTAAATCAGTTAAGCTTTAACTGATTTAATATTTTTAGTCTAATTTTAGTTTTAACCAGCTGTAAATGTTGGTATACTCGATAAACAAATAAAAGCAAATCCAGCGCTACCGCACGCTCCAACGAAAAACCCACCTTTAAATTGGTCCCAAGCTTTTTTAGTTTGTAAATCATTATCATTTGCTGATTCTGATTTTTCTTGTCCAAAAGAAGCTACACCATAAATTGTTAAACCTAAAGTTAAAATTACAATTAATCCAATTGTTGATAAGAATCCAGCAAGTAAACCAATCTCTGAGTCACGTAATGGACCTAATTTCACGAATGGACCCATTAAAAAGTAACCATGAGCTAAGCCAATCTCTAAACCACGTAATAAAGGTGTTAAACCAAATCTATACGCAGGTAAATTTTGAAGAATTGCTCGTGTAACTGCAGATGATGTTATTGGCGTTGCTAAATGACCCACAAACGGATCATCATTGTAAGGTTTGATAAAGTTAGCCATAAAATTAATTTGAAATATAATTAAATTAATAATAAAATTTTTTGATTAAATAAATATAAGGTAGTTAAAATTTAATGAAAAATTTTACCAACCAAAATTTTTATATAGATTACTATATAATATATATTAATATACAGAAAAATTTTTATAAACTTCATTTAGATAAAATAAGAAAGATTTTATGACAGTTGTTATTGATTACTTTTTACTAGTAGGATTCTGCTTTACACTTACATCCGGTATTTGGATCGGATTAAAATCAATTAAGTTAGTTTAATTTTTACTAGATTCTGCATAATGCAAAATAAAATTCGTCAAGATAAAATTATTGGATCAAAACGGTTTAGCAATTATTTTTGGTCATTCTTTTTATTTGTAGGAGGTTTAGGTTTTTTATTAGCTGGTTTATCTAGTTATTTGAAAATTAATTTATTACCTTTTACAGATACTACTGAATTAGTTTTTATACCTCAAGGTATCGTTATGATGTTCTATGGAACATTCAGTTTAGTATTTAGTATTTATATAATCGTAACTATTTTATTAGATGTTGGAAGCGGTTATAACGAATATAATAAACTTGAAAACCTTGTAAAAATAGTTCGGAAAGGATTTCCAGGAAAAAACCGTGAAATTCTTTTAACATATCCATTATCAAATATTCGTGCCATTGGAATAAAAATCACAGAAGGATTAAATCCAACTCGAAGTATTTATTTATGTTTAAAAGATGAACGAAATATCCCTTTAACACCAGTTCAAGAACCCACTGCTATTTCGAATTTAGAAGAAGAAGCAGCTGATTTAGCAAAATTTTTAGATTTAACATTGGAAAATTTGTAAGATTTTATTGCTTTTAAACCCGCATAATTTTATAATAAGATTGTGCGGGCATAGTTTAGTGGTAAAACCTTAGCCTTCCAAGCTAATGATGGGGGTTCGATTCCCCCTGCCCGCTTATAGAATTCACTTCTATTATATATTAGACTGAGTAATAATCATTTTTTATAGGAGAATAAATCAATATGTCTGGTGGATCTACGGGTGAACGTCCGTTTTCGGATATTATTACTAGTGTACGTTATTGGATTATTCATAGTATTACAATTCCATCACTTTTTGTATCAGGATGGTTATTTGTTAGTACTGGGTTAGCATATGATGTTTTTGGAACTCCACGTCCAAATGAGTATTTTACACAAGATCGTCAACAGATTCCATTAGTAAACGATCGATTCAGTGCAAAACAAGAATTAGAAGATTTAACTAAAGGTTTATAATTGAGGTAAAAAAATGGCAAAAAATATTAATCAACCTGTAGCTTATCCAATTTTCACATTCCGTTGGTTAGCAGTCCATGGATTAGCAGTTCCCACTGTATTCTTCTTAGGCGGAATTACGGCGATGCAATTCATTCAACGATAAATTCATATAACTAATATATACACGAGGTAATTATTATTATGACAGGTCCAAATCCAAATAAACAAGCAGTAGAATTAAATAGAACTTCTCTTTATTGGGGACTTTTATTAATCTTCGTTTTAGCAGTTCTATTCTCAAGTTATTTCTTTAATTAATATTAAATAGGAGCTTTTTTTATGGCAAATACTGGAAGAATTCCTTTATGGCTTGTAGGTTTAGTAGGTGGCTTAGCAGCTATCACTATGCTTGCTTTATTTATTTATGGTTCATACTCAGGTTTAGGATCATCGCTATAATATTCGAATATACTAATTGTTATTTTAATCTAATAACTTATAAAGTTATTAGATTAAACATTATCTTTTCTTTTTTCTTCTAAAAAATTTCTTGAATCTTTTATCTAAAAAACTTCCAAAAAAATTCCATTTGTTTTTTGTTCCTCGCCCAAACCAACCGTACCATAATTGAGGTATAAGTCTATTTTTTTCTTCTGGAGCTTGCCATGCGGTTTGACCACCACTATAAAGACTATTTGCAGGTCTTGGGCCTACATGAAGTTCTGTATTTTCAACAAAAAATGGGAAATAAAAATATTGACCCCAAATAGCATGAAACAATGCAAAAATAATAAACCCAAGATGTGCTAAGACGATTGTACAAATACAAGCGTTTAAAAGTTGCATTTGCATATCTATATCAACTGTGGAAGTTAACAAACCTCCAGTACTTACTGCTAAAGCTTTTTTTTGTGGAAGTAGAACATATGTTTGGAAATAATGTGCACGATAAATAAAATAAATAATAAAGGATTCTACCATCCCCATAATTAGTAAAAAAGTCCAATGCCATCGAATTAAATACGGACAATACCTTTTTCCTATTCGAGTAATTAATGCATAAGCTGCAATACCAGAAAGTTGGTTCCAAAATTTAGTACACATATTATAAATTTTGGGTATTACACCATTATAAATTTTGTAATACACTGGAATAACATTCGATTTAATTGGTTCTGGTAAATTTGAAACAATCATTGAAATTGGATCGATATAAAAACGTTGTCCATTTTCTGGGTCTATATGTATAATACCTTTTGTGAAACCATTGTATAAAACTTGGCCTGGATTATACCAATGAGTAAGATCTCCCATTTTTAAATCTGTAAGATACATTTGTCTATGAAGTGATCTTAACTGAACTGCATCTCTTCCTAATTTATTTAAATAAGGAAGTTTTAATAATACATTACGATACATAGAAATTAGATCAATTAAATGTCGATACCATAAGTATCCGGCACCTAAACCTATACATGTGATGAAAAATGAAGTTTTTAAGTTGTATCTGAATGCAAGAATTATGAACCGAATGAAAAGTATAAAAAATAAGATATTTTCAATATCGGCTAGCGTCAGACCATCTTGAACTTTGTTCCATAAACCCTCAACAATTAGTTGAAAAGTTATTAAAGATATATTAGTTGATTTTTGAGGAATATCATAACCGTACATATAATCTAATGGACTTGGAGTCTCGGCTATTCCAAACCATTTTAAAGCGGTTTCTTCATCAATTTTAATTAAAAGAAGTAAAAGCTTGAAGAAATATAACATAAATTATTTCTATTAATAAATTTCTTAAGAATCTTTGAAAGAACTAAACGTTCTAGTCTTGTAACCTCTAAACTTACTTTATTTTTAAGAAGAAAACAAGGTTTATATAAATTATTTTGATTTAAAAATCTATTTTAAATCAAAATAATTTATATACAAAAATTTGAAACTTTATTGGAATAATATCTACGTGATTTAGTTCAGAAAAGATCTAATATATTAATAGATATTTGATTTTAATACCAATAATCAGTTTGATTCACTTTCTTACTATTAAAACTATTCACTTTTAGAGTATTCTTTCTGTGGCTGGCGACGATTTAAGCGATACTTCCAGCCAAAAATTTACAATAAAATAAAAATAAAAAAAAAGAATAGTAAATTTCAAATCACATATTTCTAGAAGTTAAATGATTTGAACCAAATGAGCTGTTATCTTAAAAAATGAATTACCCCCAAGGGAATTCGAATCCCTGTCTGCTCCGTGAAAGGGAGCTGTCCTAGGCCTCTAGACGATGGGGGCATTTTAATATTGTGTTAGATGAAATCATTTAAGACTACATCTAAATTATATTTTACAAATTAATTTGAAGCGGGCAACGCGATTCGAACGCGCGACATCAACCTTGGCAAGGTTGCGCTCTACCACTGAGCTATGCCCGCTAACAAACATTATCTTATTCATAATAAGATGATATAAAAGATAATTAATTTTGTCAATATCTTTATTAAATAATTTAGAAATTATAGGTAAAACTATAATTTCTAAATTGATGTCCCAATACCATCTAATGCAGCAATTACAAGTACTAAAACTACCCAAGCTTGGAAACCTTTTGTAACGTTACCTTTTGAACCTTCCCATTCGCCTGGTGTAGCTAATGCTACTGGTACTGTCACAACTAAACCTAATGAAATTAAAACTAATAAAGCTGTTAAAGCAGTGATCATAAGTATTTTGAAAAAATTTTTATATTGATGATCTAAATAAAATAGATATACTATTAAAGATTACCTTTTTTTAAAGCTAATAAAATAATTACTGCTGGACCTGATAACATAATAACACCTGTAGCGATAAGTTGTCCTAGAACTTGCCAATTAATCATTTTTGTAAATCCTTATTTATCAATTTTTAATAAAATAACCAATAATGTTAATATTAATTTTAATTTAAAATTAACAAAGTAAAATATTATTTTAATTAAAGAAAATTAAGAGATAAAGTATTTTTATCCTGTAGAATTGATTTATATTCTTTTTTTATTAGAATCAATTTTAATTAAATTATTTAAAGTAAATTAACCGTGAATGAGAAAAATTCTTATAATTTTGAAGGTTATTTGGGTATCTTAGAAAAAATACTAATCAAATACTTTTGATTCTTTTTAATATTTTTGTCAAAATACTTTAACATTTCAACAAATTTGTGTTAATATTAGTGTGCGGGTTGCTAACTCAATGGTAGAGTACTCGGCTTTTAACCGAATAGTTCTGGGTTCGAGTCCCAGGCAACCCAATTTTAATTAAGTATTTATTAGACGAACGCAGAAAAAATGAATTACTTAAAAATGAAATAGAAAATAAGAGTAATTGTTTTTTATTTTTTACCTAACATTACTGTTAGGTAAAAAATAATGATTATTAATCGATAGGACGCATTGATAATACAGGCTCATTCGCACGGTTAATACCTTTCTCAAAACCAGCAGCAGCAGCTCGAGAACGACCCGAATGCCACCAGTGACCAACTAAGAAGAAGAAACCTAAGAAGAAATGAGAACAACATAACCAAGAACGTGGTGATACATAGTTAACTGAGTTAATTTCTGTAGCAACACCACCTACTGAATTAAGTGAACCTAATGGAGCATGTGTCATGTATTCTGCAGCACGACGCTCTTGCCAAGGTTGAATATCATTTTTAATTTTATTGATATCTAAACCATTTGGACCACGTAATGGCTCAACCCATGGTGCACGTAAATCCCAGAAACGCATTGTTTCACCACCAAAAATGATCTCACCACTTGGTGAACGCATTAAGTATTTACCTAAACCAGTCGGACCTTGTGCAGATGAAACATTTGCACCTAAACGTTGATCTCGAACTAAGAATGTAAATGCTTGTGATTGTGATGCTTCCGGACCAGTTGGACCATAGAATTCACTTGGATAAGCTGTATTATTATACCATGCATATAATGAAGCTGTTAAACCCATAAGTGAGATTGCTGCTAAACTATATGATAAATAAGCTTCACCAGACCAAACGAATGCACGACGTGCCCAAGCGAATGGTTTTGTAAAGATATGCCAGAAGCCACCGATGATACATAATGCACCAACCCATACGTGACCACCAACGATATCTTCCATATTGTTAACTGATACTACCCAGCCGTCTCCACCGAATGGTGAACGGAATACATAGCCAAAGATTACAATAGGATTTAAAGTAGGAGTTGTAATTAAACGAACATCTCCACCACCCGGTGCCCATGTGTCGTAAACACCACCAAGATACATTGCTTTAGCAACAAATAATAAAGAACCAGCCCCTAATAAAATTAAGTGAATTCCTAAAATTGTTGTCATTTTGTTTTTATCACGCCAGTCATAACCAAAGAATGGGAATGATTCTTCTAACGTATCTGGACCTAATAATGAATGGTAAATACCACCAAAACCTAATACAGCTGACGAAATTAAATGAATTACACCAACAGCAAAGTATGGCACTGTTGAAGTGATTTCACCACCTGGTCCAACACCATAGCCTAAACTAGCTAAATGTTGCATACAGATGAAACCTTGTTCGTATAAAGGTTTTTCTGGAACAAAATGTGATACTTCGAATAAAATCATTGCACCAGCCCAAAATACCATTAAGCCAGCGTGTGCTACGTGAGCACCTAATAATTTACCTGAAACATTAATTAAACGAGCATTTCCACTCCACCAAGCAAAACCTG
>Ga0209712_10002564_pt1 | contig 14892 bp, 21 predicted proteins | sample ArcOceMetagenome_FD_187443 | JGI IMG/M metagenome (GOLD analysis project Ga0209712, IMG submission 187443) | Marine eukaryotic phytoplankton communities from Arctic Ocean - Arctic Ocean - Greenland ARC118M Metagenome (SPAdes) (version 2) | ecosystem: Environmental > Aquatic > Marine > Oceanic...
TTTAATTGTTTAATTAAATTCTTTTAAAAATATTGTTGGTTCTTGGTAATTTCTTACCTGCTGGTTTTCTTCTCACTTCTTCATTGTTTTGCGATGTACCTAATGAAGCTGAACTAGTATTTGCAGAAGCAGTTTTTAATTTTCTTACTGTTGATTCAACACTTTTTTGAGCACCCTTATCCATTATTTTTGCTTTATATCCATCAGGATCTTGAAGTAACCATAATGCTTCTGATATTAATGTATAGTTTGGTTCTACAAATTGATACTTTTCTAAAAGGTGCCCAAGTAAATTTGTATTTTTTCCACTAACTGATGGGTAACTTGGTTGTACTAAACCATTATATAACATGGCTTGTGTTTTTCTATCTACTTTAATGTCTCCTAAATTACCTTCTTTAAGAGTTTCATATACATTTGACATGTACTGCTTAGAAGCATTTTCTTGCTGCTTCCTTTTTAAATCTTGTTCTTGAAGTTTTTTAAGTACAATCTTTTCTTGCATCTTATCTAACTTAGGTTTAAACTTAGAAGCTTGTTTTTCTAATTTACCTAAATCTTTCCAAATTTCTATTTCTTCTTCAATTTCATCTGAAGTTCCATATCCTGTTGCACTTAAATATTCTTTTATAATTACCTCTTGATCTGATTCAGATTTAACATCAAGGGATTTAGTTTCTTCAACGCTACCCAAAGTGTTAAATAATCCTTTTAAATCTTGACCTCCATCTGCTACATATCTTGCAGCAACTTGCAATTCTTCTGGTAAACTTGCAAAAAATTGTTTGGGCGTTTCACGTCTTACTTGATTAGCTCTTTCTTCTAAATTTGCTTCAATTAGTTCTTCCCAATCTTTTCCTGTATAATCATCAAGTAATTTTCCATCATCAAATGGTACAATTTTATCAGATTTTATAAGTTTATCAAATACATCAGAAATTCCAGAAATAGATTTTCTACCTCTTGTTTCTTTCTTTTCAAAATCTTCATCAGATTCATCATCTAATGTATTTAAAATATTTTCTGCATTTTCTTTTTGCTCACCAACTAATTTATCAAGTGTTTCAGTTGATGCTGAATCAGAAGTGTCTTCTTGACTTTCTTCTTTAGTTTCTAATTTTGTATCTAAATTATCTACACCATCATCATCAACATCAGCAAATGTAAAATCTGCTTTTTTATTTAATCCTGATAAAATATTTGGTTTGCTTTCAGATTCATTAGGCAATGTAATGTCACCAGCACTTGGTGTTCCATTAAAAATTTCATCTAGATTTACATCTACTGTTTCTACATTGCTGTTCACTATAGTTTCTTTTGTATTCATAATATTGTTGGTTTTAATATTTAATTTTACTCTCTATATATACAATATAATAAAAGTTTATATATCATACAAGATAATAAACTTATAATATTTGTTATCTATAAAAGTTTTTTGCAGTATATAGCTAACACAGATTATTTTTAATTAAACTTTTAAATATTTTAATTTTAATAATGCGCATTTGTTATTTTTTATCAGATTTTTTAGAGTTTTTAGTATCATATTGATTTTTATTTTCTCTTGCAATTTGCAAATCTTTATTTGCAACATCTCTTGTAGCTGCAATTTTTTCTCTTTCAATCTTGAGTCTTTCAGATTCCAAGGTTCCTTTCATTGCCATTTCATCACGCTTAAGATTTGTTTGTTCTTGGAATCTAGTAGTTTCTCTAATATCTTTCATTGCATCTTGATAATCTGATACTTGATTTTGATTAATATCTGATGCAGCACCAAAACCTGCAGATCTAATTTCAGCAATAGTAATGTTGTTTTGTCTATCCTTATCATTTTCTTGCATTTCAGATTGTAACTTCATTTGTTCTTCTTGTGCTTTAGCTTGAAGTTGCTGCTCTTGCATTTGACGTTGCTGCTGCATATCTTGAGCTCTTTGTGCTTCTACTCTAGCTTCAGAATCTTTTAATATGTCTGTTACTTCAGATATTGAATCTGCTTTAACAATATTACCAAGTTCATATATTGATGCTCCAGTAGTATTATTAGTCAATGCCATTTGTTTTAGTTGCTCAAGTATAGCCCTGTGATTAGTTTTAGTAGTTGCAAATACATTAAAATCTCTAAGTAATAGATCAGTACCATTTATAGTAAAATTAACCTTTTGAGCCTCTGTAGAGATGTAAGACAATCTAATGCTTGGATTAGTACTATTATAAAATTGTGCAAGGTCTGTTCTCATTTGATGAACTCTAGGCATTAAATGATCTGAGTGTTGCACAAAGTATATTTCTGTTTGAGCATACGATTGTTGCATTGCATTAACAACACCTGTTGCTGTTTGTGCAGATACTGCACCACCCAAACGTTGTGGATTAATACCAATAGAATCAAAACATTGTTGTTTAAAATGATTTGCTAATGATATTCTACCCATCAATCTACTAGTCTGCTCCATGTTTAGAGTTTGATAGTGATTAAAGTTAGTTGCATTTTCAGTATTAGTAATAGATGTATCAAGGGGTAGCATTTGAAAATCTTTCATTGCCACATATGCTTTTGCATAATTGTTTTTACCCCAATCTTCTCCCATAGAGTGACGTGGTAAAGCGTTTTGATCAAACATTATTACAGTTCCCAATTCATCTATAAGAATGTCTGCTATTTGATTATTAACCATGTTATACCCAACTTGGTAAGCTTTCATTAAATCTACTAGAGAAGTGGATCTAGTGTTTCTATCTGAGAATACTCTTCCTTCTACAGGTAACTTACATCCATATAAAGAATTATCCCCTTTGAATTGGAAAGGTAATCTTCCTGGTTTTTCTCTATTAATACCTAAGTATATAGGATTAACATTATCATCCATAGTTGTTTGCCACATAGCAGGAACATTGGGTCCTACTTTAACTCCACCCCATGTTTCATTAATCCATATCCATTCAATATGTTCACCTTGAAGCAATGTATCTTTAGATTTATTTTTAAATATTGATGTATCATAAACTGGTTTTTCTGTAACCTTAAAAGATTCATCAACTATTTCTTGAGTTACATCACCATCAAATTCTATTTTAGTTAAATGACCAACCATTCTTTGAGTTTTCCAATAAATGGTAGATACCCTCATTAAATTGCCATCACCCCATTGTTCTAAATCTTCACTTTGAGAAAGTATTTCAGTAAGTATGTCGCCACCACGTGCTGGATCAGCCATGTAATTACTAGCATATTGTCTATATGCTAATCCTGGAGCATTTGTATTCCACTCATGCGATCTAGTTGCATCATAATATGCACCATCATTTTGATAACCGTTAACTTGATATTGTGCAGAACGTGCCGGATATATTCTTTGTAAAGATGATAGTTGTCTTTCATTCATTAAATAACCATACTTGTCTACTACATCAGATACAGTCATCAAATCAACTTTACCTACATAATTAGAATCGGATATATATCTTTGGTCTGGAGACTTCTGATAAAAGGTTAATACAGGATTCCATAATTCTACATCATAGTCATCTTCCAACATGCGAAAATGCCAAAATTCTCTATCCGCAATAAGCATGTCACGAAATCCTCTTTCTTCAAGTTCTTGCATTTTAAACCTTTCTTCATCAACATTAAGTTGGTGAGTGGCCCATTCTTCAACACTGCTTCTATATGATTTACTAAAATAGTCTTCTATTTCAGGAAGAGTTTTTAAATTATCAGGTGATAGTTGTTGTTGTGCTTCTTCAGATGCTGGATCCATTCCAGCTTCAATCATTTTTTCAATTAAACTTCTTTCTGCGTCTGCCAATAATATATTTTCTATTTCACCTTTTTTTTGCTCCAACATTTCATTGTAAGACTTATCATCTACAGCTCTAAATTGTACTTTATTATAACGTTTAGTAAATTCACCACTTAATACATTAATTACATTTGGCACAATTGGATAAAACTTAAGTTCTAATGCAGAATCATTTTCCTTTGTTAAAACATCCATCATTTCTTTATAGTCATTGTCTTCTTCAACTATATAATCTGATTTATCAATAATACCTTTTGCTAACTTATAATTTTTTAAAAGTCTTCTAGCATTTGATCTTAAAAATTCTACACCTTGTAGTTCTAGCCAATCTAAATTCCATGCCGCCCAATCATCAGTTTTTTCTGAAGAAGGTATAAACTGTATTGGTTGTGTTAAACTTGAATACGTAGAGCCTTTTTCAGCTTTAGCACCATTCTTTAACTGCATTGCATTTAATACTCTCATACTGTATTTATTTAGTTATGTCTATTTATAATTTTTAAATCCTGATCTTCTGGGTCTATTACCACCAACCTTTCTAGAACCTCCAATATTTTTGAACGGACTATATCTTAATTTACCATTTTTTTCTGAATTTACCAAAGATTCACCTTCCGTTTCTCTTCTTTTTGTATAGCCTCTATTTGATTGTTGAATTTTTACAAATGCTACTAATGCACCAAATGCAACTAATCTATCCACATTTAAACCAGGATAATACGCTAACATTTCCTTTATTAACATTGGATCAGGAATTCTTTCTACACCTAAAGTTTGATTTGTTACTTCACCATTTACATCACTATCTTCATTTATAACTTCTCTTAAAAATTCAATAGCATATGATATCAAATGACTTTTAAATAATGTACCTGTGTTTTTCCAACCATATTCTTGGTATACTGTTTTATTAGACCCAAGATCTTTTAAGAATGCTATTTGTTGTTTAGGTACTAAATATCTTTGTTTTTTTCTAGCAATCATATGCTGAATAAAAAGAGATATGTTATTTTCAACTAATGTCCATGCATTATACCACTCTATAATTAATTCTAATCTTTCATGTGTTTTATTAATGTCATCAAATCTACCACACCATGCAGCAACCACTTTATCTTTTTCTATAAATTGTTCTACATCTCCAGATGCAGTAGTTCTGGTTACTTCTGTAGCATTTTTATAAACAAATATGCTGCACAATGAATCTGATGTTGTAGTTTTTCCTTCTGAAACAGGATCAATAGATGCATAGTATGCGCCAAAGTCAGGTTTTTTAGATGCAGGTCTTTCCCAAACTACTATTGTTCCAGTTTTATCAACTTGTTTTTTATCTACTGGAAATTTAGTAATTGGTAGTTTATTAGTTCTTTTAGCAAATACACCTGTCTCATCTCTATCTAATTCTAATAACTCGTATGGATATTCTTTTTCTTCAATTCTTTTTTGTTGTCTTGAAAGTATAGCTTGTGGAAATATAGATTCTTTTCTGTAAGCAAATGCTTCAGATATATTCATTGGTTTTTGAGATATTCTTAATTGAAATGCCTCTCCATTTAATTCATTTTTCCAACGCGATCTTTCTTCTATAATAGCTATTACAGCTTCTTTAACTTTTGAATTGCCATACTCATCTATAAAAGGAGGCATAGACCATTGTTCTGGTATAAATAAACCAGCCATGCCTATACCACCATCTTTATCCATTAAGTTTGTTTCTACAGAGTATATATCATTTGCTTTAGGATTTAAGATCATTTCTTTTAAAGGATTGCATTGCTGTAAATCTCCAACAGATCCGGCTGCTATAAACATTCCTGTTGTCATCATACCTGAAGACATTGCAGGACGCAAGTACTCATATGTTTCACCCATTTTAGGAGCAATTCCAGCTTCTTCATGAAAGAAATATGTACATGGTCCCCCTACTCCAGTTGTTGCATTTTTTTCAAACGAACCACCTTGTATTTTTGATTTTAACCCTCTTGCTGTTTTTCTGTTTCCTATTTTAACTTCAATTTGTTGTTGCCAAAGCAATACTTTTTCTGGGTTACTTGGTCTATACCAAGCAGTATGCTCATTAAGAAAAGTTTTATATTCATCTAAAAATTTCCATGATCCTTTATCATTAATAAAATCTTTTAATGAAGCTCCAATTTTACATATGCTTCCTTCTTCAAACCAATAAGTATTAATGATTTTAGCCATATGAAAATATGAAGATGCAATCTGACGTTTTTTAAGTATTGCTGAATGTTGGTTATTTAATTCAGCTAATAACTCATATAAAGCCATATGATATTGAGCATCCCTTACTTTAGCAAAACCGTAATGTTTTTCTTCTTTATCAAAAATTGGTAAGAAATTCAACCACATATAATAATCTCTGGTTAAGAAAAAACTTTTATCACCGTCATTATATATTACTCCTTGTCTACATTTATTTTTTTGATCTTCCCAATACTTTGTAAAATCTTTAGATCTAAAAGGTGTATTACAATAAAAACCATTTTTATTAAATGCTTGTGCTTCTGAATTAAATTTATAAGAAATTTCTGTAAATCCATAAAGCCCCGGCTCACTAAATATACTAAGAATGTATTCTATAAAATTTGATTCTTCTTTAAATTCAGTTGTAGACCATTTTCCATTACTATATGTGGGTACACTTTTATACATCAGCCACCTCAACTAAAATAGCAAACACATCACCTTCTTGAATAAGTAAATGCTCTTCTTTTTCATGTTGCATTGCAGTTGGCAAACAATGTTCTGTATATTGAACCATGTCTCCAATTTTAATTTCTTCTACAGACTTACCTATCCCAATAACAACACCCTTGCATTCAGTTTTTTGAGCAATTTCTGGTAAAAATAATCCGGATTTAGTTTTAGTTGCTGTTTTTTTTTGCTTGATCAATAGTTTCTTTCCTACTGGTATTACTTGTTGTCTCATTTTTTTTGGTTTTTATATTATTATTAAATGGTTGTTCATCCCAATAACAGAATACCCAACTTTCTTTTTTATTACTCATTATAATTGATCATATGCTAAACCTGCTCCACCACGTACAGAACTTTCTTGCTCATCTTTTAAATCTTTATATGCTCCTTTAAATGATTGACGTATACCATCAAAATCTTTTGCAACAGCTCTAATTTGACTTATGTTTCCATCTCTTCCGTCTGTTATTTGCGTAGTAGCCATGTATGTTGCCATATTGTCTAAAGCCCTTTTAATACCGTCATATGCTCTAGATGTTGGTGTTTCATATAACTTAAAACACATATCTAATGCGTATCTTATTTTAGGATCTTCAGTAGACTCTTCTAATTTACATTCTTCAATAATTATGTCTTCTTTATCATTTTCCGGCAAATTAAAAAATGGATTTAATTCAGGATCTGGGCATGTCATATAAAATAAATAAGAAAATATTGACATATATGCTTTAGGGTATGTATCTATTATATTTTTTAAAAATTCTAGTGTATAACAATGTTCTGTAACTACAACTTTTTCATTTTGAATATCAAATAATCTTACTATCATGTAGTGTGTTTTATGTATTTGCTGTTATGTACCCAACAATTGTTGCATAACTATCAGTTACTACTATAGGCGACATTTGTGTTGTTGATAAATATACATGTACAACATTTTTTAAATATCTTTTTCCTACACTATCCCAAAATTTAGATACACCAATTAAATACGCTTGATCTAAAGAAATGGGAGTTTCCGAACCTTCAATCCAATATTGACCTATTGGACCAGTATAACTTGTTTCTTGAGCTACTTGTACTTGCGTTAATTCTACTATTGTTGCCATAATTATTTATTATTTTTTAGCCACATCATTAATGATGATACTTCATCTTTTAAATATGGTAGTTCATATATTTTTACTTCTTCTAAAACAGGTTCACCATTCTCTACTTTTGTAATTGGATAACCATTACCATCTTCCCCTACTTTAACAAACTTAACATGTTGTATAGTTAGTTTACCAATCTTTAATTTAGGGTTGTGCTTCTTAATAATATACGCATAAATACTGAGCTGTAAATTATAATGTTTAAGGTTACAATCATCCAAGTGATTAACAGGATTGTATAATTTATTTGTAATACCTTCCCAATTAGTATAACCTTTTTCTTTTATTTCTTTGTTTGTTTTGTAATCATGTATATTAATATAACCGTCTACTACTTCAACTAAATCTGCTTGGCCACACAAAGCCATAGATTTTAAATATACCATGTGTTCTGGATAAACGCCTTCTTTTAGTTTTTGTTCTGGTGCATATTTTATACCATCCTCATCTATATTAGGTTTAATAATTGGCACTACAAATCCATTACGTTCAATAGTTTTAAAGTCAAGCATGTCAGCTTCTCTTTGATTATGATACCAATTACCCAGTTTAATTGCTCGGCTTGTTTCATTATCCCAAGCAGTAAGGATTTCTTTTGGTGTCATACCATACCACTTAGACTTTTTATTTTTAGATGATTTTTTAGCTTGACCGTCTCTATCAAACTTAGGTTTAAACATTGCTATAAATGATGTAACACTAGTCCAGTTTATTTTGTCTTGATCATTGCTCTCATAAATATGACCCTCTTCTTTGAATATTATTGCCATGTAATTAAGTTAATGTAATATACCACAATCCATTTTGTTGATTATTTATAATGCTTGTGGTTATCCCGTTAAATATATAATTAATTTGAATTATCATTTGATTTTATTTGTTGATTGATTTGATTTTCTGTTGTATCAGAAAAAACAACAGAAGGCCAATGTCCTTTAGGGCATGATGAAGATAGCGATCTTAATTTAAAAGCTAAACTGCATCCACAATCAGAACAACATGGTTGAGTTCCAGGAGCCGCACAATTAGTTCCTTCAGCATCATACAACTTACAATTTACACATGTTTGAAATCTATCTGTAAATATTGCTTCTACATGTTCTTTTTTAAATATATTGTTTTTTATTCCTTCAGCAATTTTATCTGCATTTTTAAATGCATCTAAATATTTTTTCCAAGGTTTGTCCATTTTTAAAGATATGAGTTAAATATTGTTATTTTTGAAGTATTACTTTTTTTTAATTTTAAAATCTTTTTTTCTCAATATATTTTCTTCTATTTGTTTAAGGGCATTGGACATTTGAATTATGTTTTCAATTATATCTTCGCTTTTTGCATATCCTTTGTATGTTGTTTTAGCAATATTACCTAACATACTTTTGTTTTTTTTAATTGCAAATTCTAATTTATTTTTTTTTAATTGAAATGTACCAAGACCATCTACATAAATATTACTATGGGAAAGCTGAGATAATTTTTTTCTTAACTTAGCGTAATAAAAATTTATAAAATCGTCTACTACTTGAGTATGAACACCAACTTCTTTTGCTATACCTTCTCTAAACTCTTTATGTTTCTTTGGATTCACTTCCTAAAATTTTATAATTTAATAATACCAATCCATCTTTTTGCACATTTATAGTTTTATTTAAAACGATTGTTTTTTTATTACTACCTTTTTTTAAAATTAAACTTTTCTTTTCAGCTTTTGATATTGCATTTCTTGCTGATTGTGCACTTTTAAAAATATTTAATTCTGTTAATAAAATGCAAAACTTAGATATTTCTATTTTTGGATTTTTAGATAATACAGTTAACAATTCTAAATCAGAATTACTTATTACTATATTTTTAAAAAAACAATAAGTTAATATTTGATATTTTATTGTATTGTTTAAACTTACTTTTAATTTTAAACTTACTTGATTTACTGTTGCCATAATTATAAACTCATTATCATATCAACAAAGTCAGGATCAGGATAACAATCTGATTTATCCTTTCTTACATTGGTATGTGTTAATAATCCTTTTATTTTACCTTGACAAGCATCTATATTAAAACCAAAACCTTTAATGGGTCCGTGTTTTTGAATAAATTGCTTTAATCCAAGTCTTATATCAATGCCATCTCTTTCACCTACATAACGTATCCACTTCTCAGCAGCTTTGATTTGTTTTTCTGAGTATTTATGGTAATTTATATATCCCATAAATGGTTCTTTTAATATAGTTACTTCTGAATCAATAGCTTTACTACCTGTATATGTTTTATTTTTATCATCTAAATGACCAAATGAGCATATTTCTAAGCCTACCGAATGTCTATTCATATGCCCAGATTGAGTTCTTCCTAAATGCCAAGCTTGCCCTCCTTCTGGAAAGGCTTGAACCATAACCCCATCATGTTCATCATTTCCAGTTTTATGATTTCGCCCTCCAAGTACAAACTCAGTACCTACTCTACCCCTATCATCTCTACCCCAACCATCAATTGTATTATATGGATTATGCCAACCAGCAGTATGATGTAAGAATACATATTCATTTTTAATTGGGCCTTTTATATATTCATTCTCAGGCATAAAATATTTATGAATTAATTGATCATAGCTTGTTGTAAAGTATTGTCCTGATATATCATTATCCTGATCAATGTCTTCTATTTTATTATGGGGCTTATTAAAAAGTAACACCCACATATTGCTCTCAACAATACCAGTAACCTCTAAATTATTAAAGAGTTGGTATTTAACAACAGCTTTTTCAGTATTGCTGCCAAATATACCATCCTCTTTTAATTTTAATTTTTGTTGAAGATGCCTTACATTTAAACCTTGGTGTCCCTTTTTAATTAACATGATGATAGGTTTTAGTTACTAGTTTATTTTTTCTGCTGCTGCTTCCATAGCTTTTTTAAAAGCTATAGCTTCTTCAGAGTCTGATGCTACACCACCTTCTTTTTGATCAGCGTATTGCTGTGCCATAAACATTTGAGCCTGCATTCTTTCTGCTCTAGCCTTTTCAATAGTAGATAAAAGCATTTCATACTCAGCTTGTATTTCTAAGTGTTTAATGTTTTCTTTATAAAAATTAGTGATTTCGTCTCTTCTTGCGTTGAGCTCTTCTTTTGTAAGAGTTGGATCTTCTTGCTCTGTAATTGGATTGATTTTTTCTTTAGACATTATATATTTTTTAATTAAACAATATACAAATATATATGTAAAGTTTAAATAAAAAAAGTTTAAGGGACTTATTTATAATTAGATTTTTTACCTACGCACTTCCATCTCTTACGAGATAAGTTATTCGGAGTGTTTGGATCATTTCTTTTTTTCTTAGATACTCTTTTCTTAATCCCAAAACTTCTAGCACAGTACGCATCACCCTTGGAGGTGCCAGGCTTTACCCGTGGCCCACCTCCTTTAGCTTTACCTGCTTGTCCGTAACTAACCTTTTTACCGCTAGCTGTTACTTTAACTTTCGCTTTACCTTTTCTAGGTGTTGCCATAATTATTTTTTTATTTAAACCAAATTGAACCTATAATTTTATCAGCTTCTACAGCTGATCTATTTCCTATTTGTGGTCCAGCAGTTATATTTATTCCAAGATTATTAGTAATACTTAAAGGAATAGGTAAAATAAAATTATTAACACCACCTATATTAATAGCATATGTAGCTATAGGCGTGTCTGAACTTTGTGGAGTATTAACCGTATCAAATATTCTTATATAAGCAGCGCCCCTAGTTGATGTGTTAGCTAAAGAAATACCATAAAAACCACTTCTTCCTTTTTTTATAATAGCCTCATTAGTAGTTGCAGTTGATAAAATCATTCTTTGTTCTAATCCACTAAAACCATTTCCGTTTGGGATTAATGTAGTTCTGTTATTTTGTAATGCTACTACATTTCTATTTCTATTGTTAATTGCCATTTTTAAATTTTTTTAAATATATTATTCTTTTGTAATTTCAGGAAATTCTTTGTTTAATATTTCTTTTATTTTAATGCACTTCTCATACTCCTCTTCTATCTCATAATAATTTATCATAGCTTCCAATTCATAAGATTTTGGCCCGTCATCAGGATCATATGTAAGAACAGCAGCATACTCATCCTCAATGTTATTTTCTAACATTTCTTCAAAGGTAATCTCCTTCATTAGGAGCCTATATGAATTTCCAAAAGCTTCGGCCAGTATTAAATCATCTAGCTCACGTTGCTTAATGCTTTCTATAATATCATCTTTTCCTGCTTGTTCTTCCTCGCTCATGTTTATTATTTTTTAATAATCCCCTTATACCAATATACAAAATATAAATAGTATTAAAAAAAAATTTTTCCTACTAAAAAAAAATAATGTGTATTGCATTGTAATGAGGCCCTTTGAAATTTCTCCCCAGCTAAAAATTGAGGCTGGGGATACCCCCTGTAAGTAATCCTCACTATTTATTTTATTTTTATATAATGAGTGTATTTTTCCGCAAGGTAAACATCAATGCTGCTAGAAACAGCGCAACTATTATTGTATCATCTGCTGCTCTAAGCAACAAAGTCTCAACACTAGCTGGGATGCCTGTAGCAACACGCAGCAATAGTGATATATCATTTGGCGTTCTGAGTCTTATAGACCCTGACACTGGTGAGACTATGAAAGCTGACCATCCAACTATTGCCGCTATTCAAAAGAAATTGAATGTGGGTGATGAAATGAATGGATTCCAAATGACTGATAACTTCGTCATGGATTTGCAAACTAAAGAGCCAACAACTTTAAAATGGGTTGAAGCCGTTTAATATTAACATAAGGGATGGTGTAAGAGCCATCCCTTTTAAATTTTAAACTATGGCAGATATATATTCTAATCTAGCTAACTTTATAAGCGAGACAGAGCCTGATGAAAATGGTGTGTACTATATCACTATTCTTAATGATGGTAAGTCTCATTCAATAAAAAGAAATTCTAATAATCAAATATTAAAGAATCATGAAGATATTAATAATAAACACAGACATTGATGAGGCTGCTAACAGCAGGTCATTAACAGGAGTAGATGCTGCAATGACAATGGAACTATATGTGAAGTATAGAAGTCCAATGCGTCTTACAGCTAACCATCAGTGGGATAAGTACACATTCATAGATGAAAAGGATGAGTACATTGGAACGTTTTATACTATGGATAAACTATTAGTAAAGAATCCATTCTTAGGAAACGTATTAATTCTAACACATGAGCAATGGTTGGATAAACAAAATAAAGATTGGAGAACTAAGTATACTCATTGGTAGTCTGCTCCCCAGCTTCTTATTGACACAGTTTGCCTTAAAACTCAATGGACATCAGGCTTAAAGATAACCAACGAGTGTCAATTTTTAATTAATATAAAATTTAAACTATGAGAATAGAAATTATTGAGTGTAAAACTCAAGCGAATACAGCATATGGTTGGAATTCGTGTGTTGTCTTCACAGCAGATAAATATGTACACAATTTAATAAAGAATGAAAAAGGAATTCAAGGTCTTGTTTTAATTGATGATGTAGCAATCAAATTTGATTATTCCTGTTTAGGGAATGATGGAAGTATATCATCAAAAAATGACATGCATAGAAGAATTGTCAAATCAGTAGTTCCTATTTATGCATTTAACAAATTCAACGATGCTAATACAGCATATAAAATCCCTCAAGATAAATTCTTATGAAAATTAACATTCTTAAACCCAACCATTTCTGTTTATATAAAAACAGAGAAGTTGGTGTAGCCAATGGCTGCTTCGCAGGTCAAAAATTTATAGAAACTTCAGGAGATGAATATCTCAATGACGTAATGGGTAATAGTTTTAATTGGATGGACAACCAATGTAATAACTACAAAGATAGTAAGTATTCTATGACTAGACCTACTGATGCTCAAATTATAAATGAATTAGAACAAAATCTTCATTTATTAGAGTATTGTGTAGATGAAGGATTAATAGAATTAAAGACAGGAATCAATCTGTCTAAGAATACTAAGCCTTCAAGTATTACTAAACGTTTTCAAGAAGATGCTTTAGATGCCATGGATTATGGTGAATAAATAAAAAAACAATGCTGACCTGAGATAATATCAAAGGTCAGTTATTGTTACTTTCTGTCTTACTTGAAATAATACTTTTAAGACAGAGCACCAAGAACACAGGAAAAATAATTATAATCACCCAATGATTAATCAACCATTTCCTATATCTCTGCTCTTCAGCTGCTCACTGCGTTCGCTCCTGTTGCTCTGCTCCCCAGCTAATTAATACAGTATATATTCTAATAATTAATAAAATATAAAATAAATAATTAATAAATAATCAAATGGTATATTTTAGAAAAGTAAATATTAATAAATCAACTAACTCAGCAACAATAATAGTTAGTGATACACCTGTGGAAGCTAAAAAAGCAACACTAGCAGGAATAAATGTTGCAACAAGATCTCAAAGCAACATCAAGTTTGGAGTACTTAGTTTAATAGATCCAGAAACTAATGAAACAATGAAAGCAAATCACCCAAGTATTGCCACATTTCAAAAACAATTAAACGTTGGAGATAAAATGGAAGGCTTTCAATTGAGTGGTAATGCTGTGAAAGATATGCAAACAGGCGAAGATACCACACTAATGTGGGTTGAAGCAGTGTAAATAAACAATTAAAGAGGAGTAATAATAAAAAGCTCCTCTTTAGTTTATTTAATTAAAAATATGTACTCATTTGTATGTAACTAACTGAGTGTGTGACCTCATTTGCCACATATATAGTACATTCACAGCACATATAATCTTCATCATTGTAATAGTTATATATAGCTAATACAAGGAACAATATTCAACAAACACTTTAAAAAACATTATAGTTACTTATTGTCTCTCCTTCTATAGGAATAGTATAATAGTATCCGTAATCTTATAAAATTTACAGAGGCGTTCTCCTTATTACTTTGGAGATGTAAGAACCATAACCAGGATTAGTAATCCAAACAGAATCTTTAGCAATATAGTATCCAACATACAGGATTGAGCTAAAGTCTGAACAGTAAGCTATATGTTCAGTATATAAACGTAGGGTAAATAGCAAGCCTACATTTTATTAAACAAATAAACTATCATGCAAGAATTTAAAGTAATGCTAAACGCTGCATCTATAAATAAAGCATCTATTGGTGATTTATTTGA
>Ga0209712_10002566_pt1 | contig 14880 bp, 19 predicted proteins | sample ArcOceMetagenome_FD_187443 | JGI IMG/M metagenome (GOLD analysis project Ga0209712, IMG submission 187443) | Marine eukaryotic phytoplankton communities from Arctic Ocean - Arctic Ocean - Greenland ARC118M Metagenome (SPAdes) (version 2) | ecosystem: Environmental > Aquatic > Marine > Oceanic...
CGGTGATGATACTTTACATCAAGCTTGGTTAGGTATAGTAGAGGACCGACATTACGTCCCATGTATGCCTTGGATGATACTCTATGCCTTTGCATCACGCACAATCCGACAATTAGTTCCTGCCAGCCAGCCACTCCTACCGCTGCGCCAATGCCAAGTCCATGGTTGAGATGCAGCATCCTCGATGATAAACTTTTTGCCGGTTTTTCGAAAAGTGTCACGCGATAGAAAAAATCTTTTTCATTTCCAGATCTCGGGATACTGTTGAAGTCATTTGAATCCAACACTGTGATCTCAAGAATCTAGTATGATAGAGCACCACCAGCGCGCTCTGATCCCTCCCTAATGCTCTTTACACGACCTTTTGTACACACTTGTTACACAAGCATCTATCAAAGTCCTTTATGTTGTTCTTCATGACATTTTTTCCACACAAACGAAGGCCACATATAACATTATCTGTTTTTGCCCTGACATGACACTAAGAAACTTGTAGGTTTATGTTTTGACTTAAATCAGTAAACTTTGTGTATTATTATTAAGAAACTTGAACATTCCTTGTATAATGTTACAAATCTTTTAAGTTTGAACAGCACTATTAGCATGCCTGGGACATTGCTCAAACTGTATGGTAAACACAGGAGGGTCTTCGAGTCCGTATTGATAATTGTGTCGTCGTCTGCAATTATCACATTTGGAAAGAGCTACACGTTGAAGGAGTTTAGAGAACATAATGCGTTTGATGTTCCTCTTCAATTTCGGGGGTGGTTTCTGTACCATGTTCTTCTTCCTGGTCTTTCGTCTCATGCATCATCTAACTGTCTTTGCTGGAGGAGTTTTATAGTAGCCGGGCGAGTATATCTCATTACATTGTTTTCTGGTTAGAACCATTTCTTTTCAATCTCGATATTCATTCCAATGGGCTTTCTAATTTCATTGGTATGAATAAATAATTTAGCGTCTTGACGAGGCATGATAATGCAATCATCGTTTGGGTAATTGTGGAGTTACTGTAACAAGTGATTGGGTAATCGAGAGTAACAAGCATTTTGAATTTATTTTTTAAAATGAGTCCCAAATGAAATGTGCTAATTCACATATGGGGTACGTGGTGTACACATGGTTTGACTTTATGGGGAACATTACATACGAGTACAAGTATGCGTACTGTACATACTTTGAAAACTCTTTGAACATCATGAATGCAAGCGAATGAATGCTGATTGCTGATTTAGGTTATCTAAAAGATCCTTGAATGACAAAAAAGGCGCGAATTTCAAAATTCCGCGAGGGCAAAAACATCAACCAAAAGAATAAAAGACACATCAACATCATCACAAATTCCAAACAAAACGAAGCTATCATATCTACTTCAGCGAAGATATCTTCGAATGAATGAATCCATCTGCAATGGGCAACATCAACCCCAAAGTTCCACAGCAAAATCGTGGCCTACGTATCCCACTCCCTCGCAAAGATCGTAGGCATCCGTCACAGATTTGGTGAAGTGCATGCCTCCCTTTAGCCTTGACTCTCCACATGCATCTCTCACAGCAAGCATGTGAGCGAAAGAGATCTTGACATCATCACTGGGAACAGCACCAGGCTCAGTCTTTGAAGAGAACTTGGGGTAGTTCACATTAACGCTAACTGAATCGGTAATACCAAAATTGGAAACGAGCCAAGAATCAGTGAATTCGTAGATTCCTTGACAGAGGCAAGCACTTGCCGAGATATATTCAGAATGGGGCATTACGCGAACGTAGGCTTCAACGTTCTTGCCTTCAATCGTTTTGGACCCGCCGCCGTAAGGACCTGCCCAAGTTGTAAATGTCTCATAGGCGAGGTTCTCCTGGATCCAAGTGGTAGGGCGGATCAAATTGTGACGGACCTTCTCCTTCCAGCTGAGAAGAATAGATTCGTACTCTGTGATTGATATGGGCCAGCGAACGTAAAAAATGATCCACTTAGCAAACGAATTAATTGTATTATACATAGTACACGTACTGCAGGAACGACTGGGACCAAGATTGGACAATCGAACCATGGAATGAACCAGGCAGCATGATAGAACTTACCTACTGCAGTTATGCCAACAACAAAATTCAGTACTTGCTCAAAGGTGGCACCCTTCATTACCACTGCCTCGACGATCCCGAAGGCAACTGATAGCTTGTCGTCGAAGAACTCAATTTCCATCTTGTCGAGATCAGTCAAGTTGGAAAGTCTTTGAATGACGAGGTGGGATTCCAGGTCGTAGTCATACTCCGGATCTTGAAGGGAGCGAGCGTAGAACTCTTCATCGGAGAGCAACCATCTCTTCCCAAGCTGACCAATGTATGGCGTAACGTGCTCCTGACGGACAAAGTAACCACGTCCATCGTCTTCAAGCATTGGTTTCCATTGGGTAGATCTCCGCTTCTCGACAGGGTCAGCAATATGCTCTTCATTCTTGCTCTTCTTGCTCTTCTTCCCTTTCTTTGTGCCAAGTCTCCTCTTACCAGCAGCATCTGTCTTGAAAACATTCATCTCATTTTTAGCAATTCCTGTGGGGTCAGCGTAACGACGACAATTGGCTTTGCACTCAGTTCCATCGCTATCAAGCACGCCGTACATATTCCATCCATCGCGCTTGGCTGACGTTGAGATAGTAGAGTGCAGAGAAGAGACAAACAAATTCATCTGTGAGATTACCGGTACAGCAGTATGCATAGAACAGTAGTCACGCATCATGAAAGAAGGCATGATTGTTTCTTCATTCAAGTCAAATAACTCCTTACCATGCTCATTCACTTGGCGACCGACAATACTTCCAATCACGCTGGGAGAGAAGCAGGAGTCCTCGGCTACTTCATATAGGCAGGTTGTGTTTGCTGATCCGTCCATGAGATCAAAGCAGCTATCCACAGCTGCGTTGTAACCAAGCTCAATATTGGGATACATGAATGCTTCAAAGTGCTCCATCATAACACCAGTGCCGTCAGGGATCCAATCTTGGACCACTGTTGCCCATGAGCTAGCCATGCAGAGCAACCTGGTGTCAGATACATGGAGCGAGATGGTGTCGCCGTCGATGAGCACCTCGGCGGGCATACGAAAAATTGGATCGGTTTTTGTTAAGGCGTCTTTCCAACTGGAAGAGTAGACAGCAGCACAGTTCCAATTCAACACATCGATGAGATGTGTGAAACGAACTGAAATGGGGGTCTCAAAGGATGAAAGTAGTTGTGCCCATGTCTGGAGGCCTGCGATGGTCGATAATAAGTGTTTGGCTGGTGGAGGAAACTCTGAGATTGGTCCAGCATCTGGAAGCCTGTAGGTTGAACTGTTACTGCTGGCACAATCAGCTTGGACAGCAGAGAGGCAAATGAGCAAGACAAGAGGAGTTTGGTACATATTAAAAACAGTAATGATCTCTTTCGGGGGGTATCAATGATATATGATTGTACCAGGATGAAACTGCAACTCTTTTAAGACTTCTGTAAGATCTCTTTTCAGTTTTTGCTTTATACAGGATTTGTGAGTTCCTTTTTCCGATCTTGATACGGCACATTAGACCACATTAGCTCATTCTGAAACCATTTCCAGTTTGTCTGGAATCGAGCTAGCTAATTTAGCCCAGAAAGTAACACAAAGTTCAGGGCAGTTCCCAACAAACTGCGGCAGATCTAAAGTCAAGTCATGGATCTGCTTGGATTGTGTTTAAGATTTAGTTTCGAGCTTTAGCAGGGATTACTAGTACATTCAGTACACTTACCAGTGGTATAAACTAAAAGTGTACCATACACACATCAACTAGATGCTACCACAACTACGGTGCCAGTCGCCAGCAATGCCACCGAAAAAAGAAAAAAGCACTCAACCCGGAGAAGACTGAAGATGAGATCAAAGCTGCTAAGATAATTATCGCAAAACCAAGTGAAGAAATTATAACGAGTGCCAAGGTTATCAACTCTAACCTACATACCGAAGGCATAGACTATATCTTGACCCGCTACGAAAACCTTGTGATAGGCGAGAACGAGAAGGACGAGGATGTTAATAATGAAGGCCTCAAGTTAGACGACGATTATGAAAAGGTCAATCCAGAGGAGGGAACATCTCAATCGACGTTCAGTGTATCATACAGTATGCAACGGACTGGAGATCGCACGATCTCTAATATCATAATCGGAGGACGTGCACCGACGCCACTATATAAATGTGGTCAGGGTCCGCATATTGTCGCATACAGCTTATTAGAAAGAACAATTATGAATGGCGTGAAGGGCATGCAAATTGACAAGTCGTCGATTGCAGTTCTTAAGAAGATTCTTAATTTTCCGAAATGGGACAATGATGAAAAGGCTTCAAAAGAAATGGATCATGGTGATGACTTTAAAGATGACCATGACATTACAACGAAATCCATCGAAAAGAAATTGGAATTGCTGAAAAAAAGAGCCGAAGCGAAGTTCTATTTGCGCCAGTTTGATTTTGATCAAGATCTGTTGAAGGCAAGAGTGAGAACACATGCGGCAGTCCTTCGACAGGATCTCAACATTGCCACCGAGAACATCATTCGTCTGTCGAATAAACGGGAATACATTGTGTACATGTCCAAACCCTCGGGTATTGACAACCGTGAGAACGGGGCTTTGAAGGATGCTTTGGACTTGGCATACGAGGAGGAGGACGAACTTGGCGAGCTTCACATGCATGTTGCTCGCCTCATTGACATCAAAAGTGAGCAAGAATTGAAATTGAAACAGCCGGCAAAAGAGGTTGAATTCAAATTAATCGCCGAAGCGGCATACTCAGAAGACTGCTAGATTAGCCACCATTGCGTTTAAAGTTACGATCACCAAGGACAAAGTAGCGGAACAGATCTACGCCGGTATCATTTATGACTTGAAAAAGAGACTTGACGACAATACATTTAACAACAGTAGTAACAGTTACAAGGAAAAGAACAGAATGATATATATGCAGAAAGATTCATTTCTTTGGTGCCAAACTTGACCAGTGAAGAAAAGACGGCGGCAAAAAGTTGGGCGAAAGATCTAAAAACAAAGTAACCAAAAGCATGAAAAAATCAACAACAACAAAGTTGCCGAAAAGAAGTCTCATCAATAAGCTCAACACAATCATTAAATTGAGTAAGTTGAAATAAAATAATGTATTGAAATACATGACCAGAAGCAGACCAAAAACAAGCACAAGGGTAGGAGCAAGTGTATTGACATTATGCATCTAGCAAAATAGAATCGAAAGCGATGCAGTACACTATTATTAGCAGTAGAATTTGTCCCAGGTTTGCGTCTCGCCAATCTCAAATTAGCCGCACAAACAAATTTCATCACTCTCCTACACGTGTAGTAGTCAGTGGCAATTGCGCTGGCTTCCAGCCCTCCGAGAGCTACAATATTCAACAAACTTACTATCACCACCCATAACACCGACGATAATATTGTCATACTAGTCAAATAGATAGGTCCTCCTTTCCTTGATGCTGAAATGAGATATGCAATTAGATACCTGCCTGGTACACCATGTATTACTACACGTACTACTTGCAAACGGCCAAATAGTTTTGAAGAAAATGCAACGAAAAGAATGAAGACCGTCTTGCTGCTGAGCTTTTCCTGCTCCCGATATTTTGTAGTCATGGCATGGCGTCAACAATTTACAAATACCTGGTACGTGTACACCACATAACATGTACGTTTACGTGATTCTGCATTCAAGCAGAAGTCAGCTACGTGAAGTGGATTTTTTTGATCGATCCGATCCAATCCGAGCGCATTGAGTACTTCCATTTATATTGAATATGCACTGATGATATGTTCATGTGCACTCGGTCCTCCCTTGATCCTCTCTTCGTCGACCACGACCACGACACGGCCGTTTCTCATTTTAAAAGAATCTAAAAATACATCAAGATGCTTGACACTACACGTACACGTACACAGCGTATCGAGAATTTGAAAATATGCTCGTAACTTCTTCGGCTGCAGTACACGTACTATTGTGACATTGATTGAGACTGAAGAAGTGAGTATCATACAAGCTCCAGCATAATTTTATAAATACACAAAAGGTGCCAGGTTTTCGTCTTGTAATTTCAATTGAATGCCAAAAAAGGCGCGAATTTCAAAATTCCGCGAAACAAACAAGAGCAAAAACATCACAAATCGAAGAAAAGACACATCATCATCATCATCACAAATTCCAAACAAAAAAGCCGGAAGCGAAAATTCATTGAAGATAGAGCGGAGATATCTTCGAATCCATCTGCACTCGTACTGTACTGTACATACGGTACATCACTCAATCATTATCCTACTCACTCTATATAATTGAGTCCTATAACCTATAACAGCTGGAATTTAGATTGACATTCAATAAAATGAGAAAGGGCAGCACACTTTCATTTGCATTTGCATTCACATCCGCATCCAACAACATGATTGGGCGTGGGATGGTGACGTATTTGATGCAGGCGTATCCTCCAAGAGGGCTGGATACATGACTTTTATTACGGCTTGGAATTCAAATGCAAGAAGTCCAAATGCAAGTCCTAATACTGATCAGGACGCATCATTGGTTCAAATTGAGGAGAATGTTTGCATCCAAGTCAAAAGGATTCATTCTATCGTAAACATTCCCAAAAGAATCTCTGATGCAGATGCTATGATGCTATAGCTACGTATCCACCGCTGTTGCTGCTCTTGCAGGAGTTCAATGTTCTTTTCCTCCGAAACTTGCACGTGCACTTCTTTCAGATGAAAATCAAGATCAAGACGATCGTGAATATGATGACAATGGTTTAAATATAGATGACAATGGAGGAAAGGCCAGAGTGGTGCTTTTAGGTGGAGGCGAGTATGCATGTGTTTTTGCCAACGCTAGCTACGCTATGGATTCATTAGGGGCAGATGGTTCACTTGTAACTAGTACGAGACCCATGTCGCTCAAGGATACTCCACTGAATCCGTTGAGAAATTTCCAGTGGTACGTGTACGTGCGTGTACGGAGATACTGTTTTGTATTATTTTATTGTATGTATGAATTCGAAACAAACATTGTTATCGTTGCAATATATTCTTTATGGCATATTGATGTGTACATCTTTACTAAAACTCATCACTTTCATCCTATCTCGACTCTAGTAAACTCTCGACTCTCGTGGCATCTCAATTTAATGTTCAATATACAATATACTGGATGTACTGTATGCACTGTATACGAAGTCAAGTCAATGCAATGCCACTGGCAGTCGGTGACGATGAACTGGGATTCTCGGAGGCGTTAGGAACGTGTGATTCAGTCGTTGATACCCTCTGGGAGATGAAGCATGATTGGAAAAAGTGCAAGACTTGTTTGATGATGGCATTGATTGAGTGAGTCTTTGGATATGCATATGCGGGTGTTATGTTTCCGAGAAATGAATGAAGGAACATAGGTGTCAAAGGTTAGTAGTTAGTATTGCTTCATTTGTCAAGTGTCGAGTGTCAAGCGTCTACGTGGAGACAAGTGCATCTACGGGTATTGTGACTAGTTAGTCAATGCAAAACGGTACACGTACCGGTACGTGTACATGCATGATGCATTGTACACTTTCAGATCGGCTGCACTGTACTGTACTGTAGAGTGAAATATTCAGAAAATGTGTTTCTACACACATTGAAATATGAAACCGCTCACCCTCGCTTATCGTATTCAATCAATCGTCGCAGGTATATATCAACACGCACGCAATCACAACGAATAGTTTTGAAGGAGGGAATATGATTCGCAAGGGATCCAGTATGTACTCCAATACCAAAAAGAAATTGAATCATCACTCGATATTGATACAAACTCAGCTTGATCAGACGGCTAACATACAGAAAGTACACGTACTCGTACACGTGAGTGTAGTTGACGACGAGCTCAAAGATATGATACAAGCAAGCTCAGCTCGCAGTTGGTAAGATCAGCAATTCAGCGGAGGGTTTTGGTTGGATGTTGCCTCAGTCCACGAGAAAGTTGAAGGTTGAAGGTCGAGGACTCCGACGAACATGCTGTAAAAGTCTGGGGTGTTCGTAGGTCTTCGAGAATTCGAACAATTTTTCAATGAGCATGGCAGGTTCAACAGATCGGTCACCAAACTTTAGAAATATAACTGGTATTTGACATGGAATTGTTTCTTGTTTCTCTTGTCATATTTTTGCCCCAACAATAAGGACATTGATAATGCTATCGCTGATTTCTAATGAAATGGCATCAGACAGGCCGATCGTGCACTTCTACAGATGCAGAATCCTCGATGATAAACTTTTTGCCGGAAAATTCCACCTCTGGTTCCTCGAAAAGTGACACGCGATAGACAAAATCCTGTGCCTTTCCAGATCTGAAGTCATTTGAATCCAACACTGTGCTCGCAAGAATCGAGTTAGATAGAGCACCACCAGCGCGCTCTGATCCCTCCCGAATGCTCTTTTTACAACTCTTGTTACACAAGCATCTATCAAGCTCCTTTGTGTCATTCTTCATGACATTTATTGCCGCAGTGCGGCGATCGTTTGGATAATACCTCAAATAGCATGTTCTCCTCAATTTTGTCCCCCGAAATTCTTTCGATTCCACGTGAGCAAGTGGCTCATCAAAGTACGCAGCATATTATTTATAGCTGAGACTGTGGCTCCTTTGGTCGCGATGAATTCCTACCACATTCAATTGTACTGACTGGACACGGAGGAGGAAAGGAGAGGAGTCGTTATCTGGAATTTGAAATTGCCCACCACCACTTTCTACGCGTTGCCACATTTTCCATCACAACCTCCCTTCCTCACAATTCGTCCCAGGTGAGCCGGTGTAAATATGACGTAACGAGAGCGAAGTGGTATTGGAATAAAACGGTCTCTGTGCTCGAGAAAGTGGTCCTTCGATTGCACTTTACTTCGACATATCGTTTCCACCATTACCCTTTTACTCCTCATAAACTCATCTTTCAAGTTGTTAAACGATGCGATTCGAGCGTCTCTCTCGGAGCGGAGGCTTGCTGCAAGAGCCTCGTTCCTGTGAAACTCGAGATAAGATGGATAGCTTTGATTGTGCATGGAAGAACCAAACGCCCCTGTTAAAAATCCTTTTTGTGAGAAGGTGAAAGTTCAACTCTTGATGTCGGTGAGCTTTGGAGGCGATTTTCTCCCGTCCTCACCAATCTTGAAAGCCGCTCCCGATTGTTCTCAAAGTTTGTTTTGATAGACACCCCCAACCAATTCTTATTCTGCTCTTAAATTTTTAATTTCAACTTTACTTGCAATCCTCCCTTCATTATTGATCGTCGCTGCGGTCAGCGGGGCTAGTAGCAGGAAATAAACCTGGGGTTGTTTTCTTCTTCTTACGCTCGTCCTCCATTTTATATAAGTCCAGCGGAGGATGTGATAGAATAGTCATTGTATCTACGATAATGTCAACATCTTTCAGCCCACGCAACTGCTGCCGAAGAATGAAGCCATCAATATGTTCTTGTTTCCGAATGAAAACATCATTAGGATAAAATGGATGCACTATAGAAGCACGAGAGTGCATAAAGACTTCAAGGGTACGTCGATATACAGCTCCGGTGTGCAACGCAACCAAGCAGCAATCAGCGTACGAAGTGTAGAAAGATCGCAAGTCTTTCGTCTCTGGATCGAACGGAGATCCCCGGCATCAACCTCATACATATGTCCCACAATAGCATTGTCACTCGTCATTTCCATCACCATAACAATCAAAGATGCATACTACTCCTATTTGTTCTTGACCTCTGGTACACGTACTGATGTTGCCAGATCTTCCTTCACCCATTGCAAAGGCATCGCTTTCGTTGACGATCCCAGGAGGAGTGATGACACCGATCTTGTTCTTTCTTTTCTTCAATAAGAATCGAATGAATCCGTGCATGAGCATTGCTTCAATCACCAAAACCAAGTTCCTCTGTGTCAATACATCCCTGATCACCATTCCACCCACCGTGTCTCCAGCTCTTCTCCGTTGGACTTGGTATCCCTTCCTTCGTCAAAAATAGATATGGGCTTGAAGTTCGATAAGAGGCAGACAGACATTGCAAGGAAAGCTAAAATTTCGTCAGAAATGTCTGTATCCCCAACGTTCCAAACGTCTTTTCATGACATGGTTGATTGGAGTGATGAAGTACTACCTACACGTACACGTAGCGTACATACGAATACTTTGTGTGAATTAAATATGAAATACGAATGTTCATCTGATTAGGGCGATCATGAGGATGTTAATTGTATATCAATATCTGATGACCAAAGGAAAATGTTGAAGACAATGGTGGAATACAGAGTGTGTTGTGTGGCATGAATCATTGAGAAGACAATGCGATGCACTACACGTATAACAAGAAGACGAGGAACAAAAATCTATTGAATAAAGCATTTTTTAATTTGCATTGGTTGATTCATTCATTCTTCTGCAGTCTCGCATGCTCGCATGCGAATGCTGCTGAAATACTCGTAGAGGCAATATCTAAAAGGATATGGATGGAGCGATTGGAGGGCAGTCCTCGGTCGTGAAGATCTGTTCACGAGGCTTGCGTTTGTTAACTTTTCATGCAAAGGAGATTACTGAAGATAATGTACGCGTGTACGCCGAATGCAATTTTCCGCTTTGGTGTACACGTAGCAGACTATTTTGAATTTGTGAAGATACAGTACCGTGTACGCCGAATGCAATTTTCCGTGTTGGTGTACATGTAGCAGACTATTTTGAATTTGTGTTTAAAAAAAAAAGATAGATAGTCCATGGTCAGCATTTCCACTACTACACGTGTATAATACGTGTTATTTTAAATTGGAATTTTAATGAGGTTTATGGTACGTATAGCACTGATTTCTTGTAGACTACAGTACGAGTGATCAAAGAGTCATGCGAATGTTCCATGTACAGTTACTTGTATAAGTAGCATATCATCTTGTATGTTGCTGTACTACAGCTACAGCTAGCTACATACAAGAATGCACTATGGTGACGATGATGGTATACGGTACACGTAGTATGGTTATGGTATTCCTATTGTTTATTTGCTTCTAAATACAAACAGCAATACAAGTACAGTGTATACTACTATCCCATCATCCCAATCCCAATCCCAATGACCAGATCTATATCTATATGTCTACCTATTCACCACTCTTGGCAGCCTTGGCAAGTTTCCCCTCCTCAATCTCAGCTTCAATCCCCTTCACCACAAGATCCACATCCTTCTCCTCCAACACAGCCGTCCCCCCTTGCGTGACAATGCAAATCTCCATATTTTTCGCTCCGCTATCGACCACTTCGAGCAGAGCCTGGACGCCCAATTTGACAGCGGTGGACTGGTCCATGTCGGCGGTATAGTTCTTTTCGAGGAATTCTCGAAGGCTCTTGGCGTTTCGGCCTCCGATGACTTGGGCATTCCATCGGCTGTGTGTTCCGGCCGGATCCGTCTGATAGAGGACGGGTTTCTTTTGTTTGTCAGCAGTACTGTCATCGGTACTATCACTGGCTGTCACTATCCTCCGTACTATTATCCAGATCGAATCCAGCAACGAGAGAACTAATTCCAAAAGGCCTCACTCCACCCTTCTGGGTATAATTCTGCTGAGTCCTCGCAATGAATCTGGCCACGTATTCGATGATGGGGGAATCTTCGCATGTGAGGCGGTGGGATTGGGTTTCGAGTCTGGCTTTGTGGATGAGGACGCGGGCGTCGGCGGCGAGGCCGGAGAATGCGAGGGTGCTGGTGTTGGAGTCTACCGGCACGATTTTGCGGATTGTGCGCGGATCCTGGAGTCTGTGATGTGTTGATGTGATGTGATATGTTAGATTAGAGTGGATGGATGGATGGATAGTAATCATAGTAGCAATGGCGATGGATGGATGGACGAAGAGTATAACACGGAAGAATGGTTGAAAAAAGTATTCCAATGTCATTCTTCAGTCTTATACTCTACCTCACAGTACAATACAACAATACGACAATACAACTAACAATACAATACAACTAACAGTACAACTAACAACAATACAAATAACAACACAAACACAAACTCACTTGGCAAGCGCCCGCCTCTAATAGAAGCATAGAATTGACAATGCCAACCGAGACGCCGTATCATGTCCCGCGATCACTCTCGTACGATATCAACAATGAAGAAAATGAAACTCCGCCACCTGCTGTAAAATGCAGACAAGAGTGGGAATTCAGGTGTGGTGATGGGTGATGGACCAATCCATTTTAGCTAGTCTCTGGAATAATGTTGAAAAGGCAATGGAGGGCCTCGCCTGGTGACGTGAAAGCGACGTATCCTATAGCGCTTGATTTGAATACATTGTGAAGAGAGCAGTGAATAGCTCAATCACAGTTGGGAACGACAACAATGACAATCTCGGGTTGCCTGGCTCGACATCAACAGACAACAGACAGCAGACTCGGCCTTTATCAAAATTCTTGACATCTTTGGTTTTGAATCATTCAAGTCAAATTCTTTTGAACAGCTTTGCATCAACTACACGTACACGTATTGCAATACGTCTTCAAATTCGAACAAAAGGAGTATGAGAAGGAAGGAAGAATCGCCTGGTCGTTCATATCGTTTTCTTGATATCATTGAAAAGAAACATAGCAGTATTTTCTCGATCCTTGACGAGCAATGTACAGTATTAAATACGATCATAGGCTGGCTAAATGCACGGATCAATCTTTTGCCACTGCGACAAACGAAAAATGCAGTCAAAACCCTCGGTATGATTGATTCGAATCGCACACAAAGGGCTAGAGGCCTATTCTCGATTCAGCACTATGCAGGAGTTGTTGAAGACGACTCCAAGTCATTCCTTGACAAAAATAATGACGAGCTACCAAAAGAGGCCACGGACTTTTTGTTGCCTTCGTCCGCTGCAATATTTGTGGAACTTGGAAAGATACTGAGTGGCAAGAACGACGCGGGAGAAATCAAAGACGGCAGACTAGCTCATTTATGCATGTATTGAGTAACTTTTACAAATTGTTTTGGTAATTGACTGTTTTTCTTTTATTCCTAAATTGAATTCAGTTAGAGCCCTACATGGTGTACTACTCAATACTACGTACACGTACGACATGTTTGTGGTGGGGCGGAAGCAGAGAATTCCGATGACGATGACGAATTATCATTATTCTGGAGGGCCGAGTTGTACAACAGCTGGTCTGTAATGACATTTTGGAGTTTGTAGGTTACGTGGTTTTCATAGAGAAGCTGACATCACGTTCTCTTTGAGCAATTTACGCTTCAAGAACGCGTCCTGTCTGTCTGTCGATCTTATCTTGCAAGAGATAATTCTCAGCCATTAAAATTCAGCAGTAGTCTTGACTTGTTACTTTGTCTCAAGATGTTGCACCTCGCGCTCTAGCATGGCAATGTAATTCGTTCTCCTTCTCAATTATCATTTGGGTGGCACGTCTCTTGAATTCTAGTCATCTGTTGCAACACAAGTTGCAAGACCTAAATCACACCCTCGAGTTCCCCAACTCTTCGCTATAAACAACAAACGTGCGTGAACAACTGAACTAGACGCAGTATGGAGGTATGCTGTGCAATAAAGCAAATTAAGGGAGATTGTCGTAAGTTTCTTTCTTGTCATTCTGCATTTCGATAATCTCATTCTGAACCTTGGTCATGGAGTTCGCAAAACCTATCACAGTAGGGTAATCGGAACGGAATAGAGTTCACCACCGAGGTACACGGGTTATTTTTTAAATCACGCCAAACTTCCTATAAGTAGTTGATAAGAATGCTGGCATGGCACCTCTGGTAGAATTGTGACCTCTGTGATATTATTGAAAAGGTCGGTGGTGAATTGTGAGTTTGATGGATGAAATACTATATCATACGTAGTACAGTACATGTAGTTGTTTTTCAAGACAAGACAATTGAACACAGCAAATGAATTTGCTGCGACTCTCCGTTCAAACAAAACTGTTGGTCGTCTACACTGAGCCCATCCACCAATATAATGGCTTCAGGCGAGTCCGCAACCTGGTGCACATGTTAATGTTAAAGCACCAGGTTCATTCAGGGTGACATCAAAGACCCATGATGTACCTCCTGCGGATGGGCCAGTGTAGATGACAAACAGAATCATCATTACTTGGATACAACAAATGTCTCGACTCAAAAAACAACAGAGCAAATCAACTACTACTAGTTTGTTCACTTACCGTACCGCCATAGTACGTGCAGGTCGTTTGAGTGATGGATGCATTGCAATGGGCATCATACCGGTACGTACAATACATTTGTTGCAAGCAAGAAAGTGTTATTTACTTGGATGCAGGTCATTTGATTTGGCAATATGATACATTTGTTTGTTTGTTTGTTGTTGTGCTACATACTATTGTTTGTGTTTGTGTTTGTGTTTGTGGTTTGTCGTTGGTCGTTGGGTGTTGTTTTGAATTTGAAATTTGTCGTTTTTAATTACTCGTCCGCGCAGGTCCGCGCACAAGATTTTTATTGAAATTATCATAGAAAGAAAAGGGGAGGGAGGAGAGAGCGATTAAAATAAGGCTTGTATGGTTTTCCATCACAATTTTATTAAAATACACAAAACCAAACACAAAACAAAACGTCAAACATCAAACGTCACAACTCACAACACTCTGAACTACAAGTAACTCACAGACAAGCAATAATGACATGCCATCGCACGGTCTCAATACGAGAGAAGATCTATCCCATGAGGATAAGAGCTGTTGATGGAATGGGTTTCCACCTTTGTGTAGTACAGTGTGATTTTTCAGAGTATTTACCATAGAGCCTTTGCTTCGTCCATGCTGCATGATTGCCCAAACAGAGACTTTCAACAAACGAATCCATTTCAAAG
>Ga0209712_10002567_pt1 | contig 14876 bp, 13 predicted proteins | sample ArcOceMetagenome_FD_187443 | JGI IMG/M metagenome (GOLD analysis project Ga0209712, IMG submission 187443) | Marine eukaryotic phytoplankton communities from Arctic Ocean - Arctic Ocean - Greenland ARC118M Metagenome (SPAdes) (version 2) | ecosystem: Environmental > Aquatic > Marine > Oceanic...
AGACGTGTTTGTGTGAGTTTTTAAAACGTATTACGGTTTTACGGTTTTATGGTTTTGCAAAAAAGTGAATGGACACGCCCCTTGCTTGCTTTTGTTCCTGATCTTTTTCTGTTGTTGTACCGGTATCCCTGACCGTTGGGGGTAGGCTCTTTCTGACGTCAGATGAGAACAACCAACAATAATGAGAGAAATCATCACTCATCCAACTTGACGACTGCCTCATCACTCTAAGCTACATCTCTTTAACTTCCATTGAACGCGGTAACCCTAATTTCAACAATACAATGGCACCCTTCGCAAGATTCGGATGTGTGATTCAACGAAACGCAAAGCATCTCACCCATCGACAACGACGACCCTTAGTCCGATGTACAGCAGCAGCATACCACACATCATGCCCCCTTTCCAAACCCAACTTATCAGTCGCAATAGTAGGATCAGGCCCATCAGGATGCTACACTACCAAATACCTTCTCTCAACGCTCGAACAGATCCAACAAAAGGATCAATTTGCCAACACTAAAATGAGCGATTTGGCAAGTGTACAAGTTGACATGATTGAAAAGCTGCCTACGCCATTTGGACTTGTGAGGAGTGGTGTCGCACCGGATCATCCAGAAGTCAAGAATGTAGAGAATGATTTCTCATTGTTGTTCCAAGATAATAAATATAATGCCATACAGCAGCAACAACAACAACAACAACAACAACAAAAGAAGATCAAGGGTTCTGTGGAATTCAGGGGAAATGTCACAGTGGGGAAAGATATCTCTCTCCAAGAATTGCAATCCTTATACGATGTCGTCGTCCTCGCATATGGATGCGAATCAGATCGTAAAGTGGGACTAGAAGGTGAACACCTACGAGGAGTCTTTTCCGCTCGTGAATTCGTTGCTTGGTACAATGGCCATCCCGATTTCGCACATATGGGTCAGTACGTTGAACATGCTCTGGGGAGGAAAGGAGATCCCAGTCAGGCGAGTGTGGCAGTCATTGGACAGGGAAATGTGGCGTTGGATTGTGCAAGAGTATTGGCAAAAGGTAGAAAAGGTCTTTTGGATACTGATATTGCATCCCATGCTCTCGCCGTTATTAAGAATGGAGTTCAGACGACGACGGTGTTGGGTCGTAGGGGGCATGTTCAGGGAGCGTTTACAATCAAGGAATTGAGGGAGTTGACAAAACTTAAAGATGCATCCTTTGTTGTAGATGCAGCAGAATTGGATGCTGGAACTACAGATGCTTCCTTGGAAGAACTGAATGGGCCTGGGTCAAGACCCAAGGTTCGCATTGATAAATTGCTGAGAGACGCAGCTGCGAAGACAAGTTCCAGGCCAGAGGATGAGAAAGAAAAGCAAGTAAGAATTAGATTTTTGTTGAATCCAGTCCGATTTATTCCAGATTCTGCGGATGGCTCAACTGTGGGATCTGTCATTTGTGAGCGAACAAAACTGGAGGGAGAGACTGGGAACCAAGTAGCGGTAGGTACAGGAGTGATGGAGGAAATACCGTCCAATCTTGTTCTTGTGAGTATCGGATACAAGGGCCTTCAGCTACCAGGTATGGATGATGCGATATTTGATGAAGATAGGGGCGTCGTGAAGAACAGTAACGGTAAAGTCGATGGTACGAGTAACCTTTACGTCAGTGGTTGGCTTAAGCGAGGTCCTAGTGGAATCATTGGGACCAACATTGCTTGTGCTAAAGATACTGTGTCGTCGATTATCAATGACTTGGAAGCCATACCAGAAAATACAGTTGACGGTCGAAGCGGACTTGACGCTTTGCTGTCCGAAAGGAATGTTCAAGTTGTTAACTGGGAGTCTTATCAGCGAATTGATGCAGCCGAAAAGGATTCGTCAAGGTTGCGAACAGATGGACAGCCAAGAGAGAAGTTTACAAGTGTAAATGAAATGCTAAATTATAGGTGAACATTATTCTTTAATATCGAACGAATCTCTGATTCTTCTTTAGGACGTTTTCCTTTTTGTAAAATTATGATGCACATGGTTATTTATTTTCGTAGCAAGGTACAGCCCATCTCGACACCAGCAGCTGAGAACATAAAGCTTTGCATGTTACAGGTCAATGTACTGCCAAGCTCCAGCTTGCTAGTTTAAGGATCCGCCTATAAATCACACCCAAGACCATTGCAATACTTCCAATTATATCAGAAATGCGCATTTCAAATAAGATAACGATGATACACCAATCCAAGAGCTTTTCCCGTCCTGCTTAGAATTAAGGCGATCAAAGTTCAAAGTTCAAAGTTCAAAGTACCAGATTGCTATATGATTAAAAAATTGCAGTCCAGCTTGTAGGAAAGTAATCGCTACCGAGCCATTCGCCTTCCATTTTTGAATGTGTTTGTTATAACATGCGTTTATCAATCGTATTTGCACTAGAGTGGTAGCAAGGTTGGCGTTTTTTAATTTTCCCATTTTTTTTAGTTTATCTTCAAAACACCTCTTGTAGTAGAAGTTATTGTAAACAATAGAGATATGTACTTCATAATTCAATAAGATCCTCGGCAAATTTCCAACCATTTTTTGGTACATAATGGAAACGGTATTATTATTGTTACATTCGCTGCCGCCATGATTCCGTTCCATTCACGTCTAGGTACTCCCTTATTCTACTTTTAGAAACCACTATAGATCTCGCGTAACAATCACTGACACCGTATGAAATCACTACAAATTCCTTGTCTTTCTGAAATTCAGTAATACCAGATGGAAAGGTGATGTGTGGGCAATCATAAAGGACGTTGGAAGCATTGAGCATTGACGTGTCTGGTATAGGAAATATTTGCACCTCCGCATTGACATCAGTCTCTTTATTCATGCTTCCTAAACAAAACGGACCACTCATTGCAACCGCTGACGTCGGAGATTTTGCATGAAAGGCGTAGAATCTGGATAAATATCCTCGCGCTTTAGTGGTGGAATGCGAAATACCAACCTTTAATGTAACGTTTTGAGCGAAATCAATGTCAACACAACATGCCGTTCCCCTTCCATCTCTGGCGCGTAAATGAAGCCCGGCGTGGAACTGCTGTGGTGGTTCATGTTCCGAATACTGGATATCAGTTTCAGTCCTATGACCGTCCTTCATGCCCTTTACGAATGTACCATTTGGAACCAGCTCCCAATCGTCAAATTTCTCAAACCTGTTGGCATAAAAGTTTATCTTTCGTATGGCCCTTTGCCAATGCGGACGGATTTCCATATACGTCGATATCGTTCCATTAATACCTGGAACGTCAAAAACGTGATAGTTCTTTTTCCAGTCCATGGAATTGTATTTCAAAGCTATATGGCAGGGTTTTGCCCCAATAGGTGGGTTAATGTCGTTCATGAATCTAACTTGAATTCCATTTCCATAGAATAAATCTGAAGATGATCCTTTTTCCGCAATCATTGGAACAGGCACAGACGTAATCTTTGTGTTCCAATACAACGCGTCATTGGTCGGAGCTGGCACTCTACGAATGTCCAATGGTATGATAATCGTATACTTATCACATCCCGTCATGAACAATTGATCTTTTTTATCATTTCCTTTTGTAGATCTTGCCGCGATAATTTTATAATCTTGAAAAGGTGAAAGATTCTTTCTATTATAGCAAGAGGGTTGGATGACCTGAAAGGTATTAACAGCTCCCGAGGCACCAGGTATAGGTTGCAGGATTTCATCCAAGAGGACAAGGCTCAGGTATGAATTTTCCTTTGTGGGATTGTCCAATCTATTCATGCTTGCTCCGCAGTTGTGTAAATTCGTGCTGCGCGAAACGTAAAGATATTTCGCTTGATCGGCTTCTTGATCAGATATGTCTGGATGATATCTCCCCGTGAGATAATTGAGCAATGTTGCATCTAGGTCTTCATTCAAGGGTAACAAATGTGGATTGTATTCCGAGAGAGATGTAAGTGAACCATCTTTCGGTCCCTCCAACCGTCTGTTTTTGATATATGTGCCATTGAAAGCCAAGGAAGGCGGGATGCGTCTATGGCTTGGAATGGCATCAGATGGTTTGTGGATAATTGTGAATTTTGCCTGGGATTCCAGATATTTAGCGACTTGATCGTAAGCACAGTATGATCCATTGTCAAAGCATGCCGGTCGACTTATCGCACTATTGGCTTCTCTTGACGATTGATCCACTTTCGTTGCTACCTGTCCTTGCTCGCCATGGTTTGTTGGTGCGACTGCTGCTGGGTGCTGCAAAGCAGTAATAGAACCTTGCGAATCAGATTGTTCCTCACGGTGCTCAATAATTTGTCTATTACTAGAAATAGGACTATCATTTTCAGTTCCAAGTTGTTGTTTTAAAGTGAGATTAGCATCTCTGCGAGTTATAATTGCATCTGGCAAAGCTGCAATGGATTCTGGTGACGAAGAATCTGATTTGGATGTTGCAGGTTTTTGTACTTGTTCGAGTATCTCATTCAAGTCCAAAATTGAAGATGCCTTCCCAGCCGTGACGATAAAATGTGCGATGTAAATATAAACTGAAACAACGATTGCAAATGCAACTTTCACGAAAGAGACCCGGCTTCTGGACCTGTGTTGATCATGGTTCATTGGGTGCAATGTTTGATATTATGTATAGAGTTATCGATGGTATCATATGTTTAGTACAGTACGTATTTTACGTCCAGCTACCAAGCTAGCAAGCTAGCAAGCGCAAGAAGAGATGAATGTTAAAAAATAAAGGGCTTATATAATTTTCAAGGTAAAGAAGGCTGATGAAAGGAGTGATTTGATTGGTGGTGGAGAAGAGGAAAAAAAGAGGGGCTTATGTTCAATGTAAGCTAAATATTTCTAACTCCCGCTCTTTATGTCGCAGATCGAGAATGAACACTCTTCTAGAAAGAAAACTGTTGTGTTGGAATCAAAACCGATGACAAAAAGAACGAGATGCTCTGAGAGCGGCAATTAATTACGCGAGTCCATTTTCCATTTTATAAATTCCACTACCTACAAATAGTTCACTACCTACGAACAATGCACTACCTTTCACTAGTCCACCAACTCCAAGAACTAATCCTACTCTTTATATTCATTTTCGATAAATTCTACGATGACTCTTAGATTGCTGCTCGTCAAATCAGATCAGCGGCATCCCGCATGATTCGCCCAACATCAGCTTCCAAACAACCAATACGAACACGTGCACGTACCGCAACAAGCTATTTCTCCAGCTTACCCACTACACAGCGACCATCTGATATTCAGCAGGTATCATCCGATGCTGGAGTGGTAGGATCTCCAATCAATTTCGACATTGCTTCCAAGATCGAGGGGAATGAATCTCAAATCCTCACTGTATCCCTCCAACCTGGAGAAGTCATCCGTACCGAATCTGGTGCATGATGTACATGACTGCAGGGGTGGAAATGAATACAACCTCTAGCGTGTCTGCCGGATTTAAAAGATTCTTGACGGGTCAGAATGTTTTCATAGTAAGTGACTATACATACTCAGGCGCAGAGGGGACAATGGGGTGGTGTGGCGATAGGAACTGACTTTCCTAGTAAAATTGTGAGGTTGAATGTCGGAGAATAAGGGGGAAAACTCGTTTGTCAAAAAGGTGCACCTACTACGACAGCGAAAAAAGAGTTTCATTCATCTATGAAACTCTTGTTATTAATTGTGCGACAAACCTTGACAAATCGAGAAATTTCTTAAATGTTCATAAATCGACGCGTCGATTATTGAAAGAGCGCTATCAATATGAATGATAAAACTTTGGGACACGAAGATAGCAGGGTACGAAAACCTAATGTCGGTGAACTAGTATTCTCAGATGATAGAGAGAGGGAGGGTCTCCGTAGATCTCTTGACCTATAACAGTACTATGTTGTCTCAATTCAAAAGTCCAAAAGATCTACGAATAGACTTGCTATTGATGACATTCCCAGGATTATTTCGAAAAAGAGAAAAATACCTATGTCCAAATATACAAATAATGACAGCCCATTCCTAATTTAGATGCTGTGCATGTCTGGAGGAACAGTTGACGCGGCTTCTTTTTCATCGGTTGCCAAGACGAGCGGAATTTGATCATCGTGTCCTTCGACGACCTGAACAGCTGCAACAGCAGCAGCGCTGGCCACGACATCTGCCATAGTTGCACTTTCTAAAACTTCTTCAGTAGCCTTTTCAGCCACGGAATTTGCCATTGCCATGTCCAATGATGACTTCCACTGCGACAGGAGATACACACCTTTTGTAAACGAATGGAATAGACTGCTGTGCAATTCTTCGATTTCAACGTGTTCGGGAGAATTATGTGTAGGGAGGGTGGGAAGTGAAGCCAATGCAGCAGCCATGTGTCCTGCATCTTGTCCCATCTCTGCAATGAGCGTTTGCATGTCTTCCAAGATTTCTGGATATTCATAACCTGGACCATGGTGTTTTGTATCCAATGGACCATCGATAATGACAGCATTGGCGTCCAATTCAAATATCTGACCATTTAGACGAAATCGTTTGTGGCCGTCGTCGATTTTGTTGTCACCTTTACGTTTTCGTTGCGTTCTTCTCTTTTCATTCAAAAGCCTTTGGCAGGTGAAGCAAAGCCCAGAACGTAAGTACAAAGACATTGGCTCATCTGGCTCGGAATCTTTAGGAACAAGAGGGGTTGACGACGAATCAGAAAAGACAAATTCAATTGTAAACGATCAAATGTACAAGGGTTGAAGTCGATTGTTACAGTCAGTAGAACAAATGTTCGCACAATACTTACCAAAAAGACAAACTGGAACACCTATCTTGGAACAGGTTGAAGACGTGCACTTTTGACTGCCTGCTCCAGGGGGGCACTTCAAATGAGGTGTCACATTGGCACATGCAATGTCGGTGGGACTGGGCACCAAGGAATAATCAATGACAATGAATCTTTTCTTTTTCAGGCGCACCATGATTTGTCCATCGTGTACATTAGGAATACCTGGTTTTCTTTGATAGCAATTTCCATTGGCACGGCCCAAATTATGTTCTGCGTCTACGGCAAAGTCCTCAAAGGGAAGAATTACAGAGTCTGGCATGGCCATCATAGATGGGTTCATTTGTAGATGTGTGTGGTCCATTATTTGCTTCTTTCGTGTAATTTTAATATAATATCTGTAAAGAAGGAAGACCAGTTTGATTAGAAAAACCGAAAGCTAGCTACTAGCTAGAACAGGAGGAGATCAGCTTGGCAAGTAGGAGCGATGATAGAACTCCTTCTAATCTGCTACAGTTCGTATGATACACATCATGAAGTAGAAAGAATAAACAGTGAACTGTCGAGACCAGAAGATAGATAGAGATGTCAACGCGAAGACACGCGCGCGAGCGAGAGGGATGAGACAGATGGCTGCGCTATTTAGCGCAGCAGCGAGCGCATGCTGCGCTGTGTATAAATATTTGTGCCCAGCGAGAATGCGCCCTCATGCGCTCCTGGTTCGAAATCCAAGTTCTTCAAAAAAGTGTCCTAAATCAGACGATTCATACTAAGCTTACCGATATCAATGTTTCAAGCGATGTTATGTGGGTTGACAGTTGACAATAGTTACGTAGAGATGTGGAGAGTGTTGGGGGTGGGAAGTTTGTTCAGATGCAACAACTGTACTTATGGATTCTTCAAGAGGCAAAGATGACGTAACCTGCGACATACCACAACATTATTCAATCCCGCGGTAGACCCCTCTTCCCCCGCACCACCTCCCCTCCTCTCTCGTCCTTCCTCAACTCTTCTGCCCACGGTTTCTTTACCCCCCCCCCCCCGGCTCCGGGGGGGGGGTCATTCCAGTCGTCCATCGTCGGTCCCGCCTGCAAGCCTGCCTTGAATAGGCAGGACCGATGGCCGACTGGTAGGTCCCCCCCCCCGGAACCGGGAGGGGTTGAAAACAAATGCGGTTTGTACTACTATGTCGGATAAAATTAAAGCTATATACCCCTGATATACCAGTACATTTGTCGCCTTCCTGGGTTTCAGGTCATTAATTCCAGTCGTCCATCGGTCACTGTATCTGCTATATGGAATAATAATAAATTGGTGGTGTTGCTTCAGCTTCTCAATTGTAGTTTTTAATTTTTAATAGTAACAGGGGTCTAGAAACCAAAGTTTTGATGACATTGATGTTCGAAACATCTCTCCCTCCTGTCGCTAGTTGTCAAGAACAAGAAGAGGACGATCAAAAGATGCCGGCTGTATTGAACAGATTTAATGCTGTAGAGTACACACCAATGGTGAATAATTCTTATCCCGCGTATGATGCTACTAGTCTGTCAGCGTCTCAGAATGATTGTTTGGAGGAAACAAATCCACTTGTTGCTCTCCCCCTGTCGTCCTCCTCCTCGTCCATGTCCTCCTCCTCAAGAAAACAAGCACCATCCGTCGTTAGTATTGCCACCAAGAACATTGGTGCCATTTGTGTAGTAACGTCCTCGCCAACAAAGCAAGGTCCGCCTTTTACTTCTTGTCGCTCGAATGCCTCAGATGGAACAAAGCTCCCCCAAGAAGATTTTTGTGCAGAACTAGGGGAAGAACGTTGCTTTTGGCGACGCTATAGAGACCTAGTACTACGAGTTCGTTCGAAGCGATCCAGTTTTCACATTAAGATACTACGGCACGACCCCCAAAACATGCCTTTGAAAGATACTCCGGCAAGACTAGAATCGTGCTACTACAACGCACCAAAGAATGCCCCAAAACATAATGACCTTTTCACCAGCATTGACAAGCTCAGTGACGCCGACACCATATTTAGTCAAGAGGTGGAGTATGGTGATCCCTCGAACTTCAACAAATCACCAATAATTGATGCCGCTACCCTTCTCCAACAGCATTATGAATTATCAACAAACGGAAGCGTGGGCGGGTTGACCATGCGATTACCCGAACATATTTGGATTATCATAAAGCTTCTTCCGGGGAACTCCAACTGCTGCGATTGCGGTTGCTCCGATGGGGGAACTGCGAACAACAGCAGGCAAGAACTCACTTGGGCGTCGGCTGCTCATGGGACAGTCCTTTGTGAAGAATGTGCTCTTCTACACATGCGCATGGGTAGAGATGACGAAATCTTGAGCTTTGAAACTAGTTTGGACTGGAGATTTAGCGAGATAATATCGATGCTAGAGGGAGGAAACGAGGCCTTCTTGAGTGCAATGTATTTGAATGGAGAAAGAAAAAGGGACACCAGTAATGCCAAGAACTCTACCGCACTCTCTCTTGACGAATTTGACGATATCTATTCCTCGTCCCTATCGATGTCTCGTTACTATAGAAAAATGCTCAGGGGGAAAGTACTGAAACTTTCAAATGGCTTCACACGAAAGAGGGCTTCTTTGAGTGGACAATCAAGGAAACTAACGAGTACATGCATTCTAGATAACTTGAGGAATAGGTAGGAGGTTCAATGGGCTACTTCTAGTTCTTGTGGTTCCCCTCAAAAGTTGCATAGCGGGCATTCCAGCAAAGGACAAAACAAACCGACTACACCTGTGTAACCCCGCCCCCCTCAAAAGTGGAATAGCTAGTATTGAAATAAACGTACAAGCAAGGTGACTAGTTGAGCCCCCGATATTGTTGAGATTTATTTTCGGTCATGCGGCATGTGGGAGCGAATTCTTTCAATGCACCAGCGAGCTCAGACGAGATATGCACACTGGCCACTATAATAATTTCGAAATTCTTTTATCATACGTTCAAAATGTTGTCCTACTATTATTCTTGAAAATTATTTGAAATAAGGCGCGTCGTTAGTTCCATTCAAAATTTGACGGCGGCGGTGGTGGTGGTGGATAACGGCGTGGTTTAGGTCGCTTTCCTTGAAAATGCGCGTTAGGTTGAGAAGCATACCGGTAGGGCGGGCAAAACCACCGGGCACCTACCTATCGTTTTGATACAAAACAAAGACGCGATGATACCTACCGTACAAACCCTCAATCACCAATCACTATCAACTGCAATACGAACGCACACTCACCAAACAAAGATAGAGATCTCGCCACCTCCAAATTTCTTCTTACAAGGACCTAGTGGACACTATCTATTTTATTCAGCTTCCGCGATTGCTCATTTTGGAAACTGATGGGAGCAATTTTATACTACTACATTTTAAAGCAAAACAATGGTTCTCTCCTCTTTCCTTTCATGCCGAAGATCATATCGCCTTGCCCATGATTTCGCCACGAAAGCATCTATGTTTGATCGATCTGGAAATTTGCAAAGGAATCGATCATTAAAGCGACCTGTTAACAATGTACAGGCGCTACTTGCTTCAAATAAATTGAATTCGAATAGTAGTACGACACGTCGATGCTTTGCAAGTATGAATACTCAAAGATTTCAAACACCTCCAACAGTGTTTGATGATGGAACGTCTCCTTTTCAAATAACTACACCTATATATTATGTCAACGATAAGCCCCACATTGGACACGCATATACGTCGCTTGCGTGTGATGTGATTGCTAGGTACATGCGCCTCTCTGGAAGGGAAGTTTTCTTTCTCAGTGGAACTGATGAACATGGACAGGTACGTTTGTAAGACCAGGTCAATCCGTCCATTGGTTTGCCTCGCATCAAGCAAGCATAAAGGTGGATTTCTATTTAATTTTGTTCAATGGCAAAGTGCTCACAATTTTCATTTAAACTTTCTAAAATCTCTCTAGAAAGTGGAAAAGTCTGCGCATCAAAGAGAAATGTCGCCACAAGATTTTGTGGATGAAGTATCGCAATCATTTCGCAAACTATTGACTGAGTTGAACATCTCAAATGATATGTTCATCCGTACCACTGACGATGAGCACAAAAAGTCAGTCCAACATCTATGGCAAAAACTAGTAGATAATGGATACATCTATCTCGGATCATACGAGGGCTGGTATTGTGTTCGAGATGAATGTTATTATACAGAATCAGAACTTGTCGATGGAATAGCACCGACAGGAGCAGAGGTTGTATGGCAAGAAAAGGAGCCATCTTATTTTTTCAAATTGAGCGCGTTTGAGGATAAACTTTTGCAGTACTATGAAGATTATCCTGAATTCGTTGGTCCAGAATCAAGAAAAAATGAGGTTATAGGTTTTGTAAATGGTGGACTCCGAGATTTGTCCATCAGTAGAACATCTTTCAAATGGGGCGTCCCTGTTCCGGGAGATGAGGATCACGTCATGTACGTGTGGATCGATGCCCTTGCCAATTATATTTCAGCAATTGGATATCCTGACAATGGAGAGAAATTCAATAAATTCTGGCCTGCCAACCTTCATGTTGTAGGAAAGGATATATTACGATTTCATGCCGTTTACTGGCCTGCATTCTTACTGGCTGCCGATTTACCCGTGCCCCGAAGAATATATGCTCATGGCTGGTGGACAAAGGATGGAGAAAAAATATCGAAATCTCTAGGAAACGTAATTGATCCTCTGCAACTTGTGGAAAAGTATGGTTTGGATCAAACGCGGTTTTTCCTAATGTCAGAGGTCAACTTTGGCAGCGATGGCGATTTCTCTCATGAAAAGTTGGTGCGCAAGGCCAATACCCATCTAGCCAATGAGTTGGGAAATCTTTGTCAGAGAACTTTGACCATGGTCTTTAAGAATTGCAACCAGGCTGTTCCAACTCAAATTCAACAGTTTTCCAGCCAGGATGAAGCTCTTTTAGCAAAAACGCGGGCGTTAAGAAGTACTTGCGGAGAAGCCATATCCCACCAGGCTATTCATAAATATGTCGCTGCCATGGTATCCATGATATGGGATGCCAACAAATATATTGATGATATGGAACCCTGGGCCCTCCGAAAGACTGACGAAGATAGGATGGCTACTGTTCTATACGTGCTAATGGAAGTCCTACGTGTATCTGCTATACTGTATCAACCACTCATTCCTACCTCCGCAAATGAGATTTTGGATCAGTTGGGCATACCCAAGGATGAAAGGACGTTCGATCATTTAGAAACTTGCTCCGTTGCAAAGGGAACACCCATTTCCAAACCCAAAGGAGTCTTTCCACGGCTCGAATTTGAGGAGGAAGCTTAAAGCATTGAGTATACAGTAGGAATATTCTACAATAAGTAATATAAATGCTACAGTGCCATCGCGATAAAGGCTGACGTGTTTTGTAGTTTGTTGTTTATTTGGTTTATTATACGATACAACTGTATTTTATCAACACATCCATCCACCAATAAAATTTGGCTTATCCAAAAAATTGATATCCCGAAATCATATCATTAGAATTGATTTACATTCCTCCATCTCCATATTGCCGCCTATTAAGATCCAATACAATCGAGGCACTCTTTTTGCGAAATCAGAACCTCTGTCTAGTAATGCGTAGGGCGTACATTACGTTTAATCTCCTCCCTCGTAAATTGGCTTGATAAGTGGGTGCCACTGATGCAACCATGCGCACATCCAAAACATCCATGAGAAGAATACACAAATAGTGACGACAACATTTCCAATGCTAAATAGAGAGAAAATTGAGAGGAGGAGATGTATGCATGTGAGTAAAGGCAGTGAATGAAAAACGTCAAAAGCCAAAGGCAAAGAAGGGGAGAATTCCCCATCCAGTGTCATTTTCGGATACACTGCGGGTGGACCTTGGACAAGTTGCACGATTATGATGATCTCCGTTCATTAGTGATTTCTTCAAATTGAAATGATTGACGCGTGTTGTGTCCATTCTACCTAGCTCGTGTACGTGTAGTACCGCAATGACGAATTCTACAAGACATAAATATTGGCGATGCTCCGACACATGAACTTACGCAGCGTTATCCTTGCTCATCATTCCAGTTATGCGGGCTCCCATTACGGATGCTAGGAGGATTCCTCCTAGAATACCATATACGATAGTTCCGGTGATAATTGGTGTTGGGATACCGCTCATGTTTGATATTCTTATTGGTATATATGTACTACTGCAGTTGTTTGATATCTGCAAGTGTTTGCTGTTGCTGAGATGTGTTGTGCCGTTTCGCGTTTCGGCGTTTGAGTTGCTTTTTGCGAGAGAGGCTGGCGAAGATTGGAGCCAATTTAGCTGATGAAACCGCCAAATAGCCGTTTCAATCAAACGCATTGTTTGCGAACCGCAATGTCATGGGTTACCAAATTCAAAAATATATCCAATCAAAATCTTCCTCCTTCTCTTCTCTCTCTTCGTCATTCCAAATCTAATGACCACAAAGCTTTTTGGACACATTTCCAGATTTCCATTTTATGTACTCGTACTCTCTGTACTACTGTGCTGTAATACATTAGAATAAGTCTAAACCTTTGAATTACAGTACCTTTGATTTACAGTAGATTATCATTCACAGATAAAATTATAAACATATTTCTTATTGCTTTCAAACACTTTTATTTACTCCATCAGCGAGGGTTTCTTTTGCTTCTTCAATCTCATAGACGAAGTTGATCTAATGCTTGTTGATTTAGTAGATGGGCTAAGATGGTCATTTGGAGGATTCAAATGCTGCAACTTAGACTCTGTTGCAGGAAATTCTTTGTACTTACAACTCGCCTCTTCATCGTCATTATCAGTATCATCGCCATCATCATCGTCGTCATCAGATTCAAAGTCTTCTCCTGAAAACATTCTCGGTCCAAGCCTGAGTAATACTAGCATGATAGATACACTAAAGGTCGCAGCAAAGTGGAGTTCACCACTGCAGGCTATCCCAACAGCAGCACTTAGCCATACACTTCAAAGGCGAATGCGTATGCGAGTGAAGCGGTAAAGGATGTTACCCGCCAGTACACTGCCCAGTTTGCAAAAATGCAGGAAGAAATTAATCGCCTCCAAGCAACGCAAAGTCAAAGTGTGACACCTGAAGGAAACGAGAGATCCGTGCACGCTGCCATTTTCCGTGAGACTGACAGCCCCACTTCCCGACATGTCTCTGATGTACATTCACCTGCCAGGCGAGAACAAGTCCAAGGAACTAGAGATGAAGAGATGGAGCACAGCGAGGAAGATAACAGGGATACAAAAGAATCCTCCGACGGTGAAGAGAATCCTTCCGACTTGTCTGCACATACTCCAGTGTCTACCAGAAGTACCGTGAATGTAAGAAAGTTAGCTAATGATGATGACATGGATGTGGATAGTGACGAAGATGGTAAGGATGAAAACAAACCCTCCTACTTCAAAAGTGAAATATTTGACGTGTCTGATATCGGCAGCGATTTCGGCTCCATCGAGAATGAAGACGAAGAGAAGGCTTCAAGCTCAATTATCGAACTTAGCGGCGACTCCTCTTCCGAAGCAGCATCTTCCTATATGCCGATGCCGCCTCACAGAAAAGGTCATTACGCCTCCAGTAGGTTCTCTCCTCGTGTTGATGAGAATACGCATCCACACAGTCTACGACACACTAATAGTGTAACCGGCTCCGAAGGTCTCGGGGTCGGAGACTCAGATTAGTCGCTTCCCCCGTCCTCCTCGACGATGTGAGGAAGATGGTAACTTGGGAGTAACCGCAGGACGACGGAATCATCGTGAAGGGATACATGGAGATGCCATGACCCAGAAAAAGGACGAAGAGATGGTACGCATACTTTTTCAGAACGTAGACGGCATCGGCTTCATGTCAGGAGACGTAACTCAGGAATCAGTGAAAATTGAAAAACTAAAAAGACTGATCATTGGTAAATCTATTGATATAGTAGGATTAGCAGAGGTAAACAAGGATTGGAGATGTGTAGACACGGAACATACAGTGTGGAAAGCAACGGAAAGCTGGAGAGAACATAGAAGAGTACAAGTGGGGCATAACACTTCTTTCCCGGCACAGCGGGAGCGACAAATAGGAGGCACGCTTATGATGGCATTTGACGAAGTCTGCTTTCGGGTATCAAAGCGAGGAGTA
>Ga0209712_10002569_pt1 | contig 14874 bp, 12 predicted proteins | sample ArcOceMetagenome_FD_187443 | JGI IMG/M metagenome (GOLD analysis project Ga0209712, IMG submission 187443) | Marine eukaryotic phytoplankton communities from Arctic Ocean - Arctic Ocean - Greenland ARC118M Metagenome (SPAdes) (version 2) | ecosystem: Environmental > Aquatic > Marine > Oceanic...
ACACGCCAGTGGAAATCATTGCTTCGGATATTGACAGTAAGGTTCTCGATAAAGCTAGAGCCGGTATTTATAGCCGAAATGATGTCAACGACTTAAACAAAGAGCAGCTGAAAGAATTTTTTCATCGAGGCAAAGGAGCAAATCAAAGCAAAGTAAGAGTGGTGCCAGAACTGCGAAAAATGGTCGATTTTAGGCAAAATAATCTCACTCATTCTATATGGGATATTAAACCACCGATTGATGTCATATTTTGCCGTAACGTGATGATTTATTTTGATAAAAACACTCAGCTTAAAATCCTCAAGAAAATGGTTGAATTAATGGCCGCAGATGGACTTTATTTTGCTGGACATTCTGAATCATTTTCCAATGCTTGTCATTTGGTTGTCCCCCAAGGGAAAACTATTTATCGACCAGTAAAGGACAAATCTTAGTGGGGTTAGATAATTACAAAGACGCAATGGAGCCTTTTCCTAATCGATATTACGACAGGCACTTTGACCGTGAAGTCGTAAAAATATTGCCAGGAGAATATTACGCCACAACTGAAGATACGGTTATTGTCACAGTGCTTGGCTCCTGTGTGGCTGTTTGTTTACGCGATCCCCTCATGCGAATAGGGGGTATGAATCATTTTTTGTTACCCAGCGATGGACTCTCCGCTATATCATCTGTTTCTGAGTCGGCCCGATATGGGGTGTATGCGATGGAGCTTTTGGTCAACCAGATGTTAAAACTCGGAGCGGATAAAAGACGATTAGAGGCCAAAATATTTGGTGGGGGGAATGTGTTAAAAGGTTTCACCGGTTTTAATGTGGGTGAGCGAAATGCAGAATTTACCATGGAGTATTTAAGCGCAGAACATATCCCAGTTTTAGCCAGTGACTTGCTTGATGTTTACCCCCGCAAAGTGTACTTTTCTCCCGATTCAGGCATTGTGAATGTGAGAAAGATTAAAACTTTGCACAACAGCACCATTATAGACAGGGAAAGTGAATATAAAATGCGAATTCGCGGTGCATCAAAAAGCGGTGAAATCGAATTATTTGAGGATTAAATAAATGACGATAAAAGTGTTAATAGTAGATGATTCAGCCCTTATCAGGAGTTTGCTAAGTGAAATTGTTAAGTCAGCAAAGGATATGTTTTTAGTTGGCGCGGCCCCCAATGCTTATGTGGCAAGAGATTTAGTCAATAAGTTTTCGCCAGATGTAATCACATTAGATATTGAGATGCCTAAAGTAGATGGGCTAACCTTCCTTGAAAAATTAATGAAAGCTCACCCCACACCGGTTTTAATGATATCCACGTTAACCGAACAAGGCGCCGATGCCACACTTAGAGCGTTAGAGTTGGGGGCCATTGATTACATCGCCAAACCAAAATTAGGCGTCGCCCAAGGGATTGAAGAATACAGACAATTGATCATTGATAAAATAAGGATCGCTGCTAAATCTAAGGTGAGACACGCAAGCAAACAAAAACCAGCTAACACCGCAACCTTAAATTATTCTGGTACCGAAAAAATCATCGCTGTTGGCGCGTCTACAGGTGGCACTGAAGCCATAAAGACATTTTTAATGGACTTACCATCCAACAGTCCCGGTGTGGTGATCACCCAACATATGCCCCCAGGTTTCACTACGAGCTACGCCAAACGTTTAGATACATTATGTAAAATAAATGTCATAGAAGCTCAAGGAGGAGAACGCGTTCTTCCCGGCAATGCTTATCTTGCGCCTGGGAGTTTTCATCTGTTGATTGAGCGCAGCGGCGCTGACTATCATTTAAAAATATCGGACTCAGCCTTAGTATGTGGACATAAACCTTCAGTGGACGTCATGTTTAATTCTTTGGTTAAATGTGCAGCGAAAAATACAATAGCTGTCATATTAACGGGTATGGGTAAGGATGGTGCAGCGGGTATGTTTTCGCTTCATCAAAAAGGCGCTTATACATTGGCTCAAGATGAGTCTAGTTGTGTAGTATTTGGAATGCCTAAAGAGGCAATAAACCTTGGCGGAGTGGATGCTGTATTACCATTAAACGCTTTAGCACCTGAAGTGGTTAAATATCTTCAATCTGTCAATGTGGGTAATCGCATGTAACTCGAATTTTTATTCCTACACCTTTGAGATATTCCTCGGGTTAAAACGATCTGAACTTGTGTTTAAACAATTGATTAAAAATACTACAACGGGTCTTGGCTTAGAAGTTAATCTCTGAGAGTGACTTTCCTAAGTGGTTTAATAATACGGCAATAGCCTGATAGCTTGAGTGAGATAAACTGTCGTAATTCAATGTTGTCGTCAACCACAACACATCAAAGATACCGTCTGAGGAAGTGACAACTATCAGCTTATTATTACGGTTATAAAAACGCTGCGGATGAAGGCGTGAGTAGGTAACACTAATCCCGTATTTTCAATCTCAAATAATAGGATGTCAGTCGAAGTATCTGTGCTTATTTTGTATAACAACTGTTCATTAACGGTTTTGAAACAAAGCCACTATCTAAAGCGAAAATACGGTGTTTGCCACCGTGGGCGTCTTTAACTATGTGAACTTGTTTGCCATCCCAAAAGTACACAGCTTTATTGGTGACGAACATTACGCCATCATTATTAGCTGCCGTTGACCACACTTCACCAAACTGGCATTGCTCGGCAGTCCAATCTTTGATTATGGAATTATACTCAAGTTTACCCAGAGCATTTGGCTGATAAATACCTAGGTCATCAATGGTGCCTACATAGATATGGCCATCTCGCCAATGGCTTATAGACCAAACGCGTGAATTATTAGGTGTATTATACAGGTGCCACTTTTCACCATATCATTCGATGATGCCGGTTGCGGTTCCGGAATAAATAAGGCCGTTTTTATCCTGAGTAAGATACCAATTTTGATCGCTGCCACCATGTTTCTTCATACCAAATGTTTGCGTAACAGGAAGGCCGACTTCACTTTATTGGCTGGCTTGAGTCACTTTTATATAAATAAGACAAACCAATACAACCCGTTTAATTTTAATCCTAAATACAAAAATGTTTTTAATCAGTAAGTTAGGGATAGACACCCTACGTGATAGTACGCTTTTTACAATATAAAAGGCCACCGATAATCGTTGCGGTTTAAGTTTTTTGCATGTACGCACTTCGCATTCTTTATCGCTCTTGTGTGCGTAGGTTGGTTGGTTTCTTTGGCGGTATACACAGGAGCCAGTGATAAAATTAATTAGGATTAAAACAACGATAAATGACTGCATGAGATCTAAAGCCCGTCTAGACTAGACCGAGCTGAAGGGTATTGAACCCTCAGACTCGTCTATCAGATCTAGTTTGAACCTATCGGGTTGAGTATAAGCTTCTACAAGCTAGGGATTATTCTGGTTTTCGCCATTTCGCACTATATCCCTTACATTACTCCAAACTCATAGCCAATATCTGCAGTGGATGTTTAGGTTTAAATTTCTCAAATCTCGCCACCTGACTGCGACACGAATAACCCGTAGCCACTATCTGTTCAGGTTTAAATTGACTGACAGCTTGTTTCCAGCTCAAGTCATATATACCTGTGGACTCTTCAATATGACTGGCTTCATGGCCAAACGTGCCCGCCATACCGCAGCATCCTACTGCTACTGCAGACAAATTTAAGCCCGTTTTTTCGAAAATCTGCTGCCACTGTTTTTCACTCGTAGGCAGAGCCGTTTTTTCACTACAGTGTCCAAATAGTGCATAACGTTGTGTCTTGCCTTGAGCTACTTTTGGCAGTTCAAGTTGCAACAACCATTCATGCACGAGCAGCACTTTAAAGTCACCACGAGCATCGCCTAAAATCTTGGTATATTCGTCGCGATAACACAGCACCATAGAAGGGTCGACACCTATCAACGGCAAGGCTAAATCATCTAACTGGTTCAAAAAATCTGCTGCAGTTTTGGCGGTTTTGGCAAACTCTTTTAAAAAGCCTTTTACATGTTGGGGTTTACCGTTAGGCATAAAAGGTAACAACACAGGTTCGTAGCCAAGTTTAGAAATCAGTGTCACTAAAGACTCCACCACTTGTGCATCATAAAAGCTGGTAAAGGGATCTTGCACAATACAGACTTTTTTAGCTAACTGCTGTGGACTTAACTGCTTCAAGCCATCTAAATCAAAATGCATAGCAGCGTTACCATTGAGACTTTGATTTAATGTTGGCTGTGATAAAATAGGTGTATCGATATAACCTATCGTTTTACGAATAACGGCATTGACCCAACTTTTACCTAAGAAAAAGTTAATAAAACCAGGGGTTTTGGCCATTAACGGCGCCATCTTTTCAATATTGCCAACCAAGTGGTCTTTGGCTGGGCGCATATAACGTTGATAATAAATACTTAAAAAACGCGATCTGAAGCCTGGCACGTCAACACTGACAGGACATTGGCTAGAGCAAGCTTTACAGGCTAAACATCCTTCCATCACTTCTAGGACTTCGTGTGAAAAGTCATTATCGACTCTTTTGTCGGTGCTATTTCTGAAGCGTTCAAACCAACTAGGAGGATCTTCGTTGTGCTCCAGCGCATTCACATCAATATCTTGATTTGACAACAATCTTAACCACTCGCGTATCATGCCTGCCCTACCTTTGGGGCTGTGACGCCTATCACCTGTAATTTTAAATGAAGGGCACATTGGAGAGGTCGTATCGTAATTAAAACATAACCCATTGCCGTTACAACTCATGGCAGGCTCAAAAGATGTTCTGACTTCGATAGGTATTTGTCTATCAAACTCACCACGTTTTTGATCACCCACTCTCACTAAAGAGTCTGTTGAGTCTAATGGCGTACAGATTTTCCCTGGGTTCATTTTATTATGAGGGTCAAACACCGATTTTATTTTTCTCAGTTCTGCAAATAACTCTTTACCAAAAAACTGCGGCGAATATTCACTGCGGTAACCTTTGCCATGTTCGCCCCACATCAAACCACCATATTTAGCGACTAATGCCACTACTTGATCTGAAATATCCGGCACCATTGCTTCTTGTTCAGGGTCGCACATGTCCAGTGCAGGACGCACGTGTAATACACCCGCATCTACATGCCCAAACATGCCGTAATGTAAACCATGCCCATCTAATAAAGCACGGAATTCCATAATAAAATCGGCTAAATTTTCAGGTGGTACAGCCGTGTCTTCGACAAAAGCGATAGGCTTTTTAGTACCTTTAGTTTTACCCAATAATCCCACTGATTTTTTACGCATCGCGTAAACTTTTTGGATATCAGCTTTGTCATAAGTAATTTGATATCCAATAACACCTAAACTTTCTGAAGCGTCTAAGTTGGCACTTAATGTCGCAATTTTTTGTTCGATATCAGCTTGATCATTACTGTTGTACTCAACCATATTTAAGCCAACTACAGTTTTACCCTCCACCTCTGTAATCAAGCTTTCGACTGAATGCCAAATCATGTCCTGTTTAGCTAAGTTAAGTACATTACTGTCTACCGTTTCTACCGAAGTTGCGTTAGCGGCGACCATACTAGGTGCATGTCTTAGTGCAGACTCGAAAGAATTGTATTTAACATTTACCAAGGCCTTAAAAGTGGCAATAGGTGTAATATTAACTTTCGCTTCTGCAACAAAAACAAGTGAGCCTTCTGAGCCAGTAATAACACGACTTATATCTAATACGCTCAAATCCTGATTCAGTGTATTCTCTAAATCATAACCGGTTAAAAAGCGATTTAGACGAGGGAATTTATCTAAAATTTGCTGGCGTTTACCCAAACAAGTGTCTAACAACTGCTTGGTTATATTCGCTAGTGGAGTGAGTTGTTGACTCAGTTCTTTGGCGTCATCAATATTCATAGGAGCTGTATTTAAAATAGTGCCATCAGCCATTACCGATGTGAGGGCCAATATATGATCACTGGTTTTACCATACACCAATGACCCCTGCCCTGATGCGTCGGTACTAATCATGCCACCAATAGTTGCCCTGCTACTGGTGGATAAGTCTGGAGCAAAGAAAAATCCAAAGGGTTTTAAAGCATCATTTAATTGGTCTTTGACGACCCCAGCCTGCACTCTAGCCCAATTTTGCTCAGCATTTATCTCCAAGACTTGATTCATGTGCCGAGAAACATCAACAATAATGCCACTGGTAAGTGATTGACCATTGGTGCCTGTACCACCACCTCTGGCCGAAAACTTCACGTCTTGATAGGGATTTGCAGTTTTACCAATCAGCGATAAATCTTCAATAGTCTTTGGAAAAACAACAGCTTGAGGCAGCTGTTGATAAATTGAATTGTCGGTGGATACAGCTAAACGACTTGCATAGCTGTATTCAACATCACCAGAAAACGAGGACTTGGCCAAATCGGTCAAAAAGTCCTGATAGTTACTTTCAATAAGAGCTTGAGGGTCTAACGCTGGCAGCATAGGGGTAATTCAGTAATTGATATATAAAATAGAACGTTAATTATACCTAAAATGATCATCCCTGCTCTATATCACTTTGACATTAGCTCTATTGATTCAACATATATAACAAATAGTTTGTAACAACTGAAAATTATTAGTTATAAATGAACTGATATACTCTAAACATAAGTAATGTAACTCGATCAATTCAGCAATTAATCAAGGTGATCATCATGAAGAAAAAATTACGTATCGCATTTGGTGGCTTACTAGCCATATTTGGCGTGGTATTTTTTATTTTGCCAGGTTCGATATTTGTGTTGTTATTAGGGTTGGTAATGCTCAGTTATGATGTGCCCAAAGCAAGAGATTGGTTACGAACTTGTCAAAACGCTATGTCAAAGTCGGCACGCAAATTAGATAAAATCATTTTGGATAGAAAGCTTAAAAGTTAAAGTGAGCCCACTACTTGTTTAAGTCTAACCATTAAAAAAGCCGCTTAAGTTAATTCTTAAGCGGCTTTTTAGATTTAGCTTAGTACTTTACTTGCCATGTTTTTCACCAAGGTATAACCAAGTTTCGACAACTGTATCTGGATTGAGTGACACACTATCGATACCCTGCTCTACCAACCACTGCGCCAAATCTTCATGATCAGAAGGGCCTTGCCCACAAATTCCAACATATTTACCGCGCTTCTTAGCTGCTTGAATGGCCATCGATAACAAAGCCTTAACCGCAGGATTACGCTCATCAAACAAATGCGCGATTAAACCCGAATCACGGTCTAGACCAAGCGTTAGCTGCGTCAAATCGTTAGAACCGATTGAGAAGCCATCAAACATATCAAGGAATTGGTCTGCCAAAAGTGCATTCGATGGTAGTTCACACATCATAATGACCCGTAAACCATTTTCGCCTTGCACTAAACCTTCTTCAGCAAGCAGTTCTAGTACTTTTGCGCCTTCTTCAAGAGTACGAATAAAGGGGATCATGATCTCAACATTGGTTAAGCCCATTTTATTACGCACGCGTTTTATCGCTTCACATTCCAACGCAAAACATGCACGAAAATCTTCTGAAATATAACGACTGGCACCACGGAACCCCAACATTGGATTTTCTTCGTCAGGTTCGTATTGATAACCGCCCACTAAATTAAAGTATTCATTGGACTTAAAGTCAGACATACGCACTATGACTTTTTCAGGTGAAAACGCCGAGGCTATCGTTGAGATACCTTCGACTAATTTTTCAATATAAAACTCTACTGGAGAAGCATAGCCCGAAATGATGTCGGTAATTTCTTCTTTTAATTGTTGCGGTTGATTATCAAAATCAAGTAACGCTTTGGGATGTACACCGATCATGCGGTTGATAATGAATTCTAGTCGCGCCAAACCAACACCCGCATGTGGTAAACGCGCAAAATCAAAAGCTCTATCAGGGTTGCCCACATTCATCATTACTTTGAGTGGGATTTCAGGCATTGAATCAATGTGTGATGTAACAACATCAAAGTCCAGCACATCACCATAAATAAACCCCGTGTCACCTTCTGCACAAGACACAGTAATATTGTCACCATTTTCAATTGAAGCAGTGGCATTGCCACAACCTACTACCGCAGGAATACCTAACTCTCTGGCGATAATAGCTGCATGACATGTTCGACCACCACGGTTGGTTACAATTGCCGAAGCTTTTTTCATGATCGGCTCCCAATCAGGATCGGTCATATCAGTCACTAACACATCTCCAGGTTGGATTTTGTCCATTTCTTCCACGCCTTTGAGCACTTTTGCTACACCAGCGCCTATCTTGTGGCCAATCGCACGCCCTTCACATACAGTTTTGGCTTTGCCTTTTAACATGTATCGTTCAATAACTTGCATGTCTTCACGGCTGCGTACAGTCTCAGGACGGGCTTGTACTATGTAAAGTTTGCCATCTATGCCGTCTTTGGCCCATTCAATATCCATTGGCCGTTTGTAATGCTTTTCAATAATAACGGCCTGTTTAGCCAATTCCATTATTTCGTCATCAGTGAGTGAAAACTTACGACTGTCTGCGGCATCAATATCTACAATATCAACTTGTTTACCATGCTCTAGGTCTTCTGAATAAATCATCTTGGTGAGTTTACTACCCAGATTTCTGCGCACTACAGCGGGAAAGCCTTTTGCCAGGGTTGGTTTGTGTACATAAAATTCGTCAGGGTTGACTGCACCTTGTACTACCATTTCACCTAAACCATAAGATGACGTGATAAATACTACATCTTCAAAGCCTGACTCAGTATCAATCGAGAACATCACACCTGATGCAGAACAATCACTGCGCACCATACGTTGAATACCTGCAGACAAAGCCACACCTTTATGGTCGTAACCCTGATGCACTCGGTAAGAAATAGCTCTATCGTTAAACAATGAAGCAAATACGTGTTTAATTGCGACCATCACTGAGTCGTAACCTTTAACGTTTAAAAAAGTTTCTTGTTGGCCCGCAAAAGAAGCATCAGGCATGTCTTCTGCTGTTGCCGAAGAACGGACTGCAAACGATGCCTCATCACCAGCCTCACCTTGCAAGATTTTAAATGCAGCGTGTATGGCATTTTCTAATTCGGGTAGAAAGGGAGTGTCGATAATCCAATTACGAATGGTTTCGCCAGCTTTACCCAGTGCTGCAATATCTTCGACATCTAGGTCGTCTAACAAAACATGAATACGAGCTTCTAAGCCACTTTGTTCGAGAAATAAATTAAATGCATGAGCGGTAGTCGCAAATCCACCAGGCACCTGCACCCCTGCATTTGCCAAATTTGAAATCATCTCGCCCAAAGACGCGTTTTTGCCGCCAACTACTCCAACATCTCCCATTCCCAGTTGTTGGTACCACAAAACGTGTTCTTGCATTCTCACTTTCTCCAAATGATTGTTTGGTTATTTTATTAACGTGTTAGTTTAGGTAAATTGTCATCGTAAAACCTGTTAAAAACAGAATAAAAAACAACATCTTTATATCGCCTTTACATTTGTAGGGGTGATTTTAGAATGTTGTTATCGTGAAAGTAAAATTTAATTATTTTTCGTAATTAAATTACAACATTGTTAAGGAAATGTTTTGAGATCTGCCTATTATATTTCAGATGGAACGGCCATTACCGCAGAGGTGTTTGGCCACGCATTGCTATCCCTGTTTACGATTGAGTTCAAACACATCACTATTCCGTTCGTCGAAACCACCGAACATGCCGAAGAGGTCGTTCGAAAAATATCTGAAAGTTTTCAAGATGACGATCAAAGGCCTTTAGTGTTTTACACCATAGTTAATATCGAAGTGAGGAAGATTGTTTCAAAATCAGTGGGCATAAATTACAATTTTCTTGACCAGTTTGTTTCGCCATTGGAAAAAGTATTGGGTGTGCCATCTAAGCCAGAAAAACACCGAACTCACAGTATTCATGAAAAAACCTACGATATTCGAATTGAAGCTGTAAACTATGCATTAGCTAATGATGATGGATCAAACTTAAAAGACTATCACGAAGCTGACATCATTTTGGTTGGCGTATCTCGGTCTGGTAAAACACCTACAAGTTTATATTTGGCATTACAGTACGGTATTAAAGCCGCAAACTATCCATTTACCGAAGACGACATGGGTGACATTTTACGTTTACCGGGATCTTTACGTGGCTTTAAAGACAAATTGTTTGGGCTAACTATCCAAGCAGACAGGTTGCACCAAATACGCTCAGAACGACGAGCTAACAGTAAGTATGCATCGTTGCAGCAGTGTCGTATGGAATTACGAGAAGTAGAAAACTTATACCGCAAAGAAAAAATTCCATTCCTGAACAGCACGCGTTTCTCAATTGAAGAGATTTCAGCCAAAATATTGGCTCAAACCGGTTTACAACGTAAGAAGTACTAGGGAATAGCCATCATGTTCAATCACTTCGAACCTTCATTGTTGAAATTTTTACGAGACTTACAAGCCAATAACGAACGTGACTGGTTCAACGATCATAAACAACAATATGAAGATCATGTGCGTTCACCTGCCCTCGCTTTTATAGAACAAATGGAGCAGTGGATCCCACTTATTTCACCGCACTATGAGGCCAGCCCTAAAAAAATAGGTGGTTCGCTGATGCGTATTTATAGAGACGTCAGATTCTCTAAAAATAAATCTCCTTACAAAACTAATGTGGGTATCCAATTTCGGCATGAAGTGGGTAAAGACGTGCACGCACCGGGGTTTTATTTGCATATTGCAGCTGATGAGATATTTTTGGGTGTTGGGACTTGGCAACCAGATAGAGATTCTTTGGCTGCCATTCGGGATCATATTGTGACCAAACCTGGTCCCTATTTAGATGCTATTGAGCATGAGCCATTTACCGAACTTTACGAACTTGCCGGAACTAAGCTAATTCGTCCACCTAAAGGTTATGATAAAGAGCACGAATTGATTGAAGAATTAAAGCGCAAAGATTTTATTGCACTATGCCCTCTGCAAGAAAGTGATTTATATCAGCCAGATTTTTGCAAGATGGTGGCCAGTCGCTTTGGACGTGCCCAGCCATTTCAAAAGTTTATATGCGAAGCCTTAGGACTGAGATTCTGATGGATTAACTGGAGTTTTGGGTTTGGCCCTACCACCCGTAGTTTTATTAGCACGACCTTCATCTTTAGCTTTTTCCGCTCTGCGACGTCTGGCTTCTTTCGGGTCGGCAATAAGTGGGCGATAAATTTCGATTCTGTCGCCTTTTTTAGGCAGATCGGTCAATTTACAGGTGCGATTCCAAATACCTACTTTTAATATCTCAAGATTGATATCTGGAAAACGTTTAACGATTCCCGAAGCCAAAATCGCTTGTTCAACCGTTGCGCCTTGTTCAACTACAACTTCAAGTAATGCTTGTTTTTCGGGTGTTCCGTATACTACTTCAAGGGATATTTGTTGGTCTGTCATTTGCTTTTATTAACCTCTACCCATAAACCTGTTTGGCTCGCTCAGTAAAAGCAACCACCATATTCGCAGCAATCGAATTAAAAACCCGTCCAAAAGCTATTTCAACAATCTTACTAGAAAAGGCAAAGTCCAAATTTAACTCAATTTTACAACCTGACTCGCTGAGTGACTTAATTGTCCAGCCACCTGTTAATCTAGAAAAAGGACCATCTACTAAGTTCATTTGGATAAACTCACCACGCTTCAAGGTGTTGTGTGTAGTAAACCATTGTTTAACACCCCCCTTCGAAATAAGAAGTGATGCTCGCATATTGTCATTATCTTGCAGCAAAACCTTTGTTTCAGCACATCCGGGGATAAACTCTGGATACAACTCTACATTATTAATCAAATCAAACATGGATTCAGCGCTGTAGGCAACCAAAGCGCTTCGAGATACATTGGCCATTCACACTCCCAAATTGGTCAAGCCTTAAAACCGCAGTAGATTAACATAAGTCATTCCGACTGTTGACCCAATAGTTTTTCAATACTGTAGATTTTTGGTTGTACCACTTCATACAATCTTTATAATACCTCCCTATGAATAAAAAGAAGTCAAAATCCACAGATAACACCATTGCGCTTAATAAAAAAGCCCGCCACGAATACAACCTTGAAGACAAACTCGAATGTGGTATGTCATTGCAAGGCTGGGAAGTGAAAAGCATTCGCTCTGGTAAAGTTAATATTTCAGAAAGTTACGTCACTATTGATAAAGGTGAAGCCTTTCTAATTGGTTCAACCATTCAACCCCTTAACCAAGCGTCTAGCCACGTAGTGTGTGATCCCACGCGTAAGCGTAAATTACTACTCAAAAAACGCGAACTAGATAAATTAATTGGCTCAGTTGAACGCCAAGGTTATTCTATAATCGCAACCGCCATGTATTGGAAGAAAAACTGGGTCAAGGTCGAAGTCTACTTAGGTAAAGGTAAACACGAACATGATAAACGAGACGCAGTTAAAGACCGTGACTGGGCCCGTGATAAAGAACGCATGATGAAACACAGTGTTTAGCCATGCAATAGTTCGAACACCATGCAAAGCCATGTTAGAGGGTATAACTGAGGCTGAAATGGGTTTACCTGACTACGATTTGGCATGTGAACAACATCAACACTATATTGCCGCACTTAAGAAGTGCGGTTTACAAGTGACTGTTTTACCGCCACTTGAAAGTTATCCTGACTCGTGTTTTGTTGAAGATGTTGCCCTGATAACATCAAAGTGCGCCATCCTTACCAGTCCAGGAGCACCAAGTCGCCGCGGTGAAGTTCAGCATATAATCGAAGCGGTTGAAGAATTTTATCCTAGCCTAGAACATATCAACTTACCCGGTACTGTCGAAGCTGGCGATATCATGATGGTAGGTGATCATTTTTATATCGGTTTATCCGCGCGTACAAATGTTCAAGGTGCTGAACAACTTATCAATATACTTGGCAAATACGACTTATCTGGTTCAATGGTTGAAATGTCTGAGTTATTGCATCTCAAGACTGGCGTAAGCTATTTAGAAAACAACAACCTACTGACCTTTGGTGAACTTCACAACCACCCAACTTTTAATACATTTAACTGCGTTGAAATAGCAAAACAAGAAAGTTATGCCGCCAATAGTGTATGGATAAACGGTAGTATTTTAGTACCCAAGGGCTTCCCTGATGCCCTAAAAGCCATTCAACAATTGGGTTACCCAACAATAGAATTATCAATGTCGGAGTTCCAAAAGTTAGACGGTGGATTAAGCTGCTTATCGCTGCGTTTTTGATTTTAAGCTACAGAGTTACCCAGCTTTAGGCAGTACTTAAATCTATATGACTCGGTTACGCACTAGCGACTCAGACAAACAGAGCCCTTAAACTTCAAAGACTCTGTTTGATTTTCGATAATTACAAAACTTCACTTTCATGGTGTTTTTTATAACGCTTAGTTAATTTTGCCCCACGTAACTGGTCAGTAATTAGCGCCCACAATGGCGATGCAGATAATTTAGGTGGTTTACCCGCTCCAATTCTCCGCAATTGTTGTTTAACCAAGGCCATAGTTGCCAAACCGCTTAATGTTTTGTCTTTCCATTTAACGACAGGTATATGTCCAAGCACCGTTGTGTCATGTTGCCATTTATTCGGTAAATCTGGTGTTAACGCCAAAGCACTGGCCATTCCTACTAATTGCACTCCGCTATCGACAACCTGCTTTGCCACTTCATAACGGCGCACACCGCCTGTGGTCATAATCGGTAAAGATACGTTTTCTGCAATTTTGCTGGCAAACTCTAAAAAGTAAGCTTCTCTTGCTAACGTTCTGTTATCTGCAGTACGCCCCTGCATAGCCGGTGCTTCGTAGCTACCACCCGATAATTCCACTAAATCAATTTTCAATGCATCCAGCATTTTTACAACTTGTTCCGCATCTTCTATATCAAAACCGCCACGTTGAAAATCTGCCGAATTAAGCTTAACACTAATAGCAAAACCATCACTACACACCGCTTTTACTGCCTTAACTATCTCAATCAATAAACGAGCACGGTTTTCAAGGCTACCACCCCATTTATCATCTCGTTTATTGGTCAAAGGCGATAAAAATTGTGCCAACAAATAACCATGAGCAGCATGAATTTCAACGCCATCAAAGCCTGCTTGCTCGGCGCGTTTTGAAGTTGTAGTAAATCGCTGAATAACATCTTGAATTTCATCTTCGTCCATTGGCTTTGGAGTAGAAAACATTGCTGAATGTTTACCCATGTCCAAAGCCACATCAGAGGGAGACAAAACCTTACCGCCCATTTTCTTAAACACTTGTCGTCCAGGATGGTTGATTTGCATCCATATTTTAGTGTTATTAGTTTTTGACAGTTTTGCCCATTCAATAAAAGGAGTTAAATCCGTATCTTGTTCTAATACCACGCCACCTGGACCTGTCATGGCTAAATGATCTACCATCACATTACCGGTAAGAATTAACCCAACACCGCCCTCAGCCCAGGCTTTGTATAAACATTTAAGCTCATCACCTGGTAAATGTTCAGAGGTTGCCAAATTTTCTTCCATCGCCGCTTTAACTAGACGATTTTTGAGTACTTGACCATTGGGTAATGTGAACGAGGAAAAAATTGAAGACGTCATATTGATATATCTACTAGTGCTGCATAATTTGTAACCAATATATTGGGCTATATGCAACACACACAAGGTTTGTAACAACATTTCCATAAACATTGTATTCACAGCCAACCGCCCTATGCTAGAATGCACAAGTTGGTAGTTTGCAACCAACACCTTGGGGCTGATCTTGGATTCGACAGGACTCTAGAAGCTTTAGGTGCATGCAGAGGAGCGGTTTGCCTCTATAAAAGCCGCATTTAAATAGTCGCAAACGACGAAAACTACGCACTAGCCGCTTAATACCCGGCAGTGCC